>ENA-OSET01001035-OSET01001035.1-sediment-metagenome-genome-assembly--contig:-NODE-1035-length-29861-cov-19.424322_pt1 | contig 29861 bp, 24 predicted proteins | sample MGYA00237882_ERZ534229 | MGnify/ENA primary metagenome ERZ534229 (study PRJEB26408, sample SAMN06266212) | sediment metagenome | isolation source: Hudson Canyon methane seep mesocosm | place... | reverse complement strand
TAACGGGGTTTGATTCTCAACCACTAAATACCCTGTATGTTGATAAAAACTTGAAACACCATGGTTTAATACAAGCATTCTCCCGCACTAACCGTATCTTAAACGAGCAAAAGTCGCAGGGTAATATTATCTGCTTCCGTAACCTTAAAAAGGCCACAGATGCGGCTCTAACGTTGTTTTCTAATAAGAATGCCAAAGAAACGGTGTTAATGCCGTCTTATGAGGAATTCGTTAAGCTGTTTAATAGGGCTTATGGTGGATTGTTGTCAGTAGCACCTGATCTGGAAAGTATTGATGAATTGAAGGATGAAGAAGCTGAATTTGATTTTGTCACCAAGTTCCGCGAGTTAATGCGTTTACGGAATATTCTAAGTTCTTTTGCTGATTTCAGTTTTGATGCCGTTAAAATGGATGAGCAGGACTTTGAAGATTACAAAAGTAAATACCTCGATATTTACGACAAGGTAAAAACCAATACTAAAAAAGAAAAAGACTCTATCCTGCTGGATGTCGATTTTGAATTAGAGCTAATCCAACGTGATGAAATCAATGTTGCTTATATATTGAATTTGATTGCCCAGTTAAAAGGCGGAAATGAGCAGGAACAAGCAGAATACCGTAAAGCCATTATTGAGTTATTAGGTGGTGACCCGAACTTACGCAGTAAAAAATCACTGATTGAAAAGTTTATTAAAGAGCAAATGGCCAGTGTTGATAGCTCAGTTGATAGCTCAGTTGATATTACAGATGAATTTGATAGTTTTTGGGAAGTTGAAAAGCAAGCCTCGTTAAAATCAATTTGTCAGACTGAGCATCTGGATGAAGGAAAATTTAATCAGTTGATTGATGATTTTATCTTTTCTGGGAAATCTCCTTTGCGTGATGACATTATCGGGACTTTGGAGACTAAGCCTAAGCTGTTAGAGCGTGAAGAGGTTTATCATCAGGTTGAGAAGCAATTTACTGGGTTTGTTGATACGTTTTATATGGGGATGTGATGATTATTAAAGAAGCAATATTAAAAAGCCTGGAAGAGCTGAAAACCTTGGCAAACAACGTACAGGTTTATGATCATATCGTTAAGAATAATTATTATGAATTTACTCAAGGGAAAACGCCAAAGTCCACCATTTCAGCGAAGCTGGGTGACTTCATCAGAAAGAACGATACACGAGTAAAAAGGGTAAAAGGCAAAGATGCCACCTACCTATATTATTTAACAAAATACGAACAAGATATAAACCTTGATGCATTTTCATCAGCTATTGAAGAGTCAAAACAGAGTGGAACCGTAACAAAAAAAACGTATTATGAAAGGGATTTGCATCTTCTGTTAAGCAGCTATTTAAAAAACCAGCATGTTTTTTCAAAAACGATTTTTCATGAGCAATCATCGTACAGTAACGATAATCATCAAAAATGGATACACCCTGATATGGTGGGGATTAAATTCTTAAACCTGACCTCTAAGCCCAATCAGGCTCTAATGAAGGTTTTAAATAAAGGGGATACATTCAAAATCACTTCCTATGAGGTAAAGAAAGAAATTAATACCGACTATGAATTGAAAAAATCGTATTTCCAGGCAGTATCAAATTCTAGTTGGGCGAATTATGGTTACCTTGTTGCCTTTGACATCAATGCTAGTTTGATGGAAGAAATTGAACGGTTAAACCAGTCCTTTGGGATTGGGGTAATTGAGTTAAAAGCGAACCCTTATGAAAGCCAAGTTTTGTTTCCTGCTAAATATAAAGAGCTGGACTTTAAAACGATGGATAAGCTTTGCAAAGTTAATACCGATTTTGAAGAATTTATTGAGTTGACTGAAAAAACATTGACTGCTTCGGAACGATATATCAACCCGACTAAAAAGGAATTGGAAGATTTTTGTGATTGCTATTTAGAGCATGACTCAGAATTTGAGAAGTATTGTGTAGAGAAGAATATACCTGCTAATCAAGGGGAAGATTGATTAGATATCGCGCTTTTTTTATTGAATGAATGTGAAATATGAAAAGTGGTAAGCAAAGACGGCAAGAAATAAAACAAAAGCGATTAGAAAGAGCGAAAAAGTTGAATGATGCTGCTAACCAGCAAAGAATGACGTATCAACCACTGTATTCAGTCGAGGCTGATCAGTCAGAATTAGATCATAATAATACCTATGGCCCTTTGCCTTTATTTTACGTTGACTTACCATTTATCTGTCGAGACTGCGGTAAGGAAGAGGTTTGGACGGCTAAACAGCAAAAGTGGTGGTATGAAATTATCAAAGGAGATATAAACTCAACGGCTGTTCGTTGTCGGCAGTGCCGCAAGATAGAGCAAGAACGAAAATCAGAAGTAAGAAGGTTGTATTTAGAGGGAGTTGCTAATAAAGGAAAAGTGTAATCCAATTTTTCTATCATAGAAAACTAAGGATTTTTTCATTAGGATCGCTCTTAAAATAGAAGATACATGCAGAATGAACTTGTTTTAAAAAAGTCTTAAAAAAACAATATTGAACCTAGGAGAGTTGATTTTTTCTATCCAAGGTCAGTAAATCAAATGATTGTGGTCGAATATTCAAATGAATCGGATCACAATTTGAAGGAGATGTTTTTTTCTGGCTTTACCTATAGTAGCGTTAACACTTATGACTATAAATTTTTACAGTGAAATATTAAAAGAAGTTAATGGATATTAATGTAGAAGAAATGCCAAGGTATAAACGCTGGTTTTATATTGTAGCAAGCAAAAATGTTACCCCAACTATTATCAGCGCTATTGGTTTTGCTTACATAAGCATTCCATCAAACCTACAATTAACTGTTAGACGCTGGTTGCCAGATGTTGTGAGAGAGCACATGTTATTGCTGTGTAGCAGCGAGACCTGGCTTATTATTTTACTTCTCGTGAGTGTGCTTTGTCTTGTTTGGGGAGCGCTGGGTAGCCATTTTACGTCAGCCTTAGTTAGCAGGGAATTCAAAAAATTAAATGTGGCTTTTAACCTTCTTAAGCAAGAAAGTGAAAGTAAATCTATTAATTGTTACCATCTTTTTAGTAATTGGCTATATTCATATAGTAACCATCTAGGTCTCGAAGCAAACGAAAGAGTGAGTTTGTACAAATTAGATATGGATATGTTCTCTTGTATAGGCCGGTACTCAGAAAATGAGCTTTATAATAGTAAACCGAGCCGATTGTATCCTCGCTCTCAAGGGGGGATATCTCAAGCTTGGGAACTGGGAACTTTTGAAGATACAGAAGCACCTGACCCAAATGATAATATAGAACTATGGGTTAATTACAATATTGAAAAATATAATTTTACTAGAGAAGAACTGAGTAATATTAGAATGAAGAGTAGATCCTTTTATGGAGTTAGATTAAAGAATTCTCAAAACAATACTGTCGCAGTCGTTTTGTTTGAGTCTATAGAACCTAATGGTCTTCCTTTTGGTAAGTTAAAACGATTACTTAATGAACAAGAAAAAACAAATCTTGCGGCACTTATTGATTCACTAAATGGACATATTCCAAGTCTTGAAACTGCTAGAGAGGCGGGTTTCTAATGAAAAGTGTACTTTCCAATATTATTAAATATATCTTAAAAGAGTATCCACATAAGTCAGAATTGTCTGCATCAAGGCTTACAAAGATGATTTATTTGATCGATTGGAAAAATTCAATTGACAACGATTGTCAAATCACTAAAACAGTATGGCATTTTGATCACTATGGACCTTATGTAGATGATTTTGTTAAGCTGGCAAAAGAAGATAAAGATATAACTATTAAAAATACATCCACTGTTTATGGTGGAAAGAAACAGCTATTTCAACTTTCGGAAAATTTTGGAAGTAAAGTCGAAGTTACTCAAGAACAAAAGAAAATAATTGATTTCGTTATAAACGCAACGAAGAAAAAAAATTACGAAGACTTCATTCAGCTTGTATATTCAACATACCCTGTAATATCTAGTGATCGTTATAGTGATTTAGATCTTGTTACGATGGCTAGGAAATATAAGGAAATTTCAAAGCAATGTTAACTGTACTGATAACTGACTCAAATCTAACCTGACAGACACCGTTAAAAAACGGGTAACTGTCAAATCAGGTCTGAGTACACTTCAGGGTTGAATCGGCCAGCTTATGACTATCTAATCTATTAAGCCAGTATTGAGAGGTGTATTGTCCATAAAAAGAATTGGGTCAATATTATGTTGTCGTGCAATCATCTGAGCATAAGCCAAACGTTCTCTTTCTCTATCTAGTTGCGTTTCTAATTCTTTAATTCGAGTTTTTAATTGAGCTTTTTCTGATTCGTCATGACTCTGTTTCATCAAAGCATGGCTAAATTCTTTTTTCTTAGTGGTGTATTCTTTCGTTAACTTTTTAATACGATCAAAATCTGCTTTAAATTCTTTGTTTCGCCATAATGTTGTACGGGAGGCGTTCACTCGTTCAAGTATGTAACTCCAACCATATTCTTTGGACGGAATATCTTGCCGTTCAAAGGCATGTAGTATTTGATAGGCTTTTTCCAACTCTTCTTTTTTTATGGCCATTATTTGTTATCTCCACATTGAAAGGGGCAATCATCAGGATAGCTACCCTCTTTTTTGAATGGCAAATACTCTCCATCATTATTAGGGTCTTTTTCAAGTATTGCATCAGCTCCACGAAGTATAAGGTTGACGTTATTAAAAGCAGTGCTTTGTGATTCGATATGCATCTCGGCTGCTGCATGACCTTCTTCAAGTTTTTGTGCTAAGCGTTCTAGTTCTCTGCCTGTTTTATCTCTATATACTTGTAGTTTTGCAATTTGTGAAACATCACCAATATCAAGCGCATAATGCTTGCACCCTTTGCCATTATTGCCTGTCAAGCATCTCATGTTCAGGTCACATGGTTTCAGGAACATAGGGCGAGAACACATCCCAAGAGGCGTGTGTTGAATGGTGTGCATTTGTTGTTCTAAGAAATCTTCGATTAGTTCCAGCGAAATTTGATTTTCTCGAAACTCTTTTACCTTTTCAGCAACGGGACCGATAATGCGCTGTGTATCCTCAAGTATTGCTTTTTGAACTTGTTTAGCACGTTCAATATCGGTGTTATGATCGTAATGAGCTCCCTGTTGTGTAGTACGCCCCATCCATGCATTGGTGACCTCAGAACTAGCGCCAGATTTAAATAGGCTTGTAGTCTGCCAATGACGGCCTTTGTGGCTTTGATATTTAGCAATGAGGTCTTTATCGTCACTAACCCCGTAACGCTCAAAAAGACTCGGAAATCTATCGTTTCCTTTAAATGAAAAAGTAATTGCCTTATAACCCATAATTTCAGGTATCAGCTGTAAGTTTGCATGAGCAGCTCTCAGGAATAAAAAGTCAGAGATTTTTTGTTTAACTTTAAATGATGAAGAGCTTATTATTACTGAGTTAATTTCGGTTTCTTTTGGGGGCAACCCTTCTTCTTTTTCGATGTCAGCAAGTTCTTGTTTATTTTGTTCATAGATTTCTTTTTCAACAGTTGAGTTAAGCCGATAAAATTCGTTTTTAATATACTCATGAACTGATTCTTGCTCAAGCAAATAACCTGAAACAGGTTTATACCTATATACTTCAGAATTGCCTGAGGCTTTAGCATAAAATCTGACTTTATCGGTATTCCTTAGTTCTTTCGGTAAATCTTCATATTTAGAGATTGTAGTTGCAAGGCCCGCGGTAAAAAGGTCAGGAAATAGATTTTGAAAGCTTTTAAAGTCGATATATTTTGTGGTGTCAAAACCACCGCCAGCATAGTGCTCAATAATTTCTAATGCATGGGGTCTGGAAATGGTAGATGGTGGTCTTCGACCTCCATCAAATTTATCTATACCCTTCATGGTGTATGCGATAGCTATACCTCCGCCCCGGAAGGTTCGGCGTTCAACTATCAGGGGGTCTTGTGACTGTTCTCTGTGTAACTCTCGCCCATGCAATAAAAGAAGTAGTTCTGAGTCTGTGACATGGTTATGTCGAAAATCAACTTGAGTGTCAATGAAATATAATATTTTTTGGCCCTTAATATGGTACTTTTTTTGAGTTTTTGAAATTGGCGTTGCTGTAAACCTTAAACCCCATTTTTCAAAAGATTTAAGTATCTGTGCATTTGTTTTTGATGATGGTGTGACTAACTCAGGCATTAAAGCTTGAATATCTTTTAGTGAATAGTCATTATTGGAGATAATTGTGTCTCGGAGTATCCATTTTGCTTTGGCTTCGCTAGATTTATCTGTCAAAAATGAATCTAACTGTTGTTTTATAGTTATAACATCATTATGCTTGTTCTGGTGATAGTCATTAAACCGGTTTTCTACTTCTGTAAGACGACCTCTGGTCTCTAGTTCCTTTGCTCTTTTGCGGTAGGGTTCAGTTGCTTTCTTAATGGAATCAATGCTATGTTGAAAAGCCTCTCGCCAAGTCTCTGGAACATAACGTGCAATTGGTTTTGATCCTTTTTCTGTCCAGACTAGAAAAAACATTTCATCATCTTTCCAGATAATTGGGTTCTCAGGTAATCGAAGAGCTTCTCCAATTCTCAATCCCATTCCATACTGAAATGCTTGAGAGTATATTGCTAAAAGGTCAGATTCCCAGCGAGCAGTGTGGTCTTCAAATTCCTCTATTGCCCATTTTGCAGATATGATGATTTGAATGAGTTCTCGGTCAGGCATTTTTGAGTCGATAGGAACTATCTGGTTTATTTTTGGGGCCTTGATCAAGTCAATTGTGCTTGAGAGCATATACTCATTTTCTAGCCATGAAATTTGATTGTTAAGAGAGTTAATGTAGCCGATTTGCGTAGCAATACTGTTATACTTGACTAGCGATTGGTGTGCTTGTAAATATGTTTCTTGATTAATTTCGGATATTCTTTTGATTCCTATAGATGCTAGTAACCTTGGGCCAAGAAGTAGGCTTCTTAGAGCTGTATGTGATGGTAGGGAACCTTTTAGTCTCTTGTCCCAAATGTATTTGATTAGAAATATCTTTGCAGAATTTTCTATTTCTTCAGACCAGACCAAGCCATCTATATTAAAATTCAAATTTTCACCAGTAATTGTGTACTTCCAGCTTGCATCCCCCCAATTGCCTTCAAAAATTTTTTCAAGCTTATTAAAACGTTCTTGTGAAATTTTTAAATAGTCATATAGCGTTGCATTAGCTTTTAGGCCGCGAGCCTTTGGTAATTGCATGACTTTATTCATTGTCCATATTTCCTAATTTTGGTTGGTCAAAGGTGTATTCCAGTTCAAAAGGTGAAGGTGCTGAGTCATAGATTCCAACAACATCTCCACCCTGGGCTAATGAAATTGAAGCAGCGCATCCGGCCATAGCTTCATCGTATTGCCGTGTAATGTGTCCATCGCTTGAATTATTTCTTAGCCACTCAATCTGATCTTTGATATACAGCTCAGCAGATTGATGAGCTTCGATATCATTATTTGGTTTAAATTCTTGGCATGAATAGCAAGATACAGCTATTTCATAAGAGCATGGGGAGCCCTTGTGACACTTCCCAATGGATGTGAAATTGACTTTTTCTACAACGTCTTTTACATAAAGGTTTTGTTCTTCTGGTGCCTTAGTTATGAATGCTACTGCAAAATGTTTTTGTTCGGCGCGACTTGATGTTGCTTTTTCGATGAGTTCCCAGAATTCACGAGTATTTTTGAAGTAATGTCTGACGGAGCCAAGATGACTGTGATCGAGTAGCATGGCTACTTCAGGCTCAGTCATTCCTTCAAGAACAGCATTAGTACCTACAGTGTATCTAAAACGATACAGATTTAATTGAAATATATTGCCTGTTCTGGGTGATAGTGGCATGTAAAGGTGTAATCGTTTAAGTCGCCAGTTGATAGCTGTAGTGCTTAAGTGAAATGCAAAATCTTTTTTCTTATCTGTAAAAATATCTTCGTAAGGGTTGTAGGCATCGCTCATCCTTGCTTTGAAATTTTTTGATAAGACGCGTGATTTATCAAAATGGCGTTGAAATAGAGGTGGTGTTCTTTGCTCAAATATGGAAACTATCCATTTATTTCCCTCAATCATTTCCTTAATCATATCGGCTGTTTTATTAGAGATAATTCTCTTGGAAAATTCAGATCTACGCCATTGGTTACGTTGCTTTACCCTTGGTACATTTAACCAAGCTACATTCGTTTTGGGGTGCCGTTGGAAATCTGATTGTTTCAATAACGAGATTTGAATGGGACGTAACCCAAAGTCTCGACATAAAGACATGATTATGCGACTGTCTAGTGGAGCAGATTCATTAAGTATACATTCATCAATCAATCGTAACTCTTCACGAGTAAAAGGCCCTAGTTCAGCATCCATTGTATACAGACTATGGAATTCATTTGGGTTGCCTCCAATCTCGATACTTAGTAGTTCAAGTGCTGTATCAATGTCAAAGTCGGGAGCTTCAAAGCTAATAAGAAATTGAATTAGCCGTTTCAGTGGGGCTATTGGTTTAGAGTCTGATTTTAGTGCTAGTTGGGTAAATGAGTCGTCTAATGCTTTAGTTATATTTTTTTGAAGCCTAAAATTACTGACAAAAACTTCAAGAGCCTTCTGAACTGAATACATGGTTTTTGGCATGTATGAACGAATACACCATATGATGAAGGAATCGATAATTTTGTTAATTTCATCATCTTCAGTGAATAAATTATTGGTGTAGAGTCTAAGAACAGAGCCATTATCATCAGGTAGAATGACTGGACTTAGCCAGTTTGATGTTTTGTCTTTGATTTCTACTTCATAATCTAAACGGTTACGCATAAAGCGTTCTGACCGAGGTAATACAAAAACGGTTTTACCATCTTCCTCTTCTACTTCTTCAAAATCATCTAAATTGAAAGCGGCCTTCTTAACGAAAAAAGTTTTTTTGTCATCTGGTTCCATAATCTCACTTGCTGGTTATTTTTCTTTAAATGGCATTATCCAGCAAGTCAGGTATAGTTTCAAGTCATTGATTTATATAGTATATATCGTATATATCTTATCACATAAAATTAAAATAAAAAATTAGCTTAATGATTAAATTAAACAGAATTAAATGTCACTGCATTTATAAAGATTTCTTAATACATATAACATTTCTATACTAGAGTTCGTTATTTAATGAAGCTGAACCTAATTCCTTATTGTCCACTATGTCATTCAACGCGGAGTCTTGAAGTTCCTTGGTTAATTGTGCAACACGTCTTTCAATTGACTTGGCAGGGTATTTTGCTATCATTGCACTGCCTCTAGCCCATCCGCCAGAATATTCCTGCAATGTGGATTTTTTGGCCTGCTTCATTAATGGATAATCCCCAAGTTCTGAATCAAGAGACTTATCCAATCCATCGTTCAGCATATCTTGGAAGCTATTTCGTAGTCTGTGTGGACTTAGTTTTCCTTTAAATTCGGGATATTGAGATATAATTGTTTCAATTATGTCGTTTGGAGTATGAGTAGACAAAGGTAAACCATTACGACTAGATATAAAAATGTAAGTCGATCTTGCTGCTCCCTTAAATTGGGGACGCATTTTTAGAATATAGTATTCAAATAGTGCAGCGAAGTCATCGCTAAGCCCTACTTTTCGGCCAAGTGTCTTTACGCTTGGGGCTTCATTATGTGGGTATGCGGTTGGAAGAGGTTTCTTTTCTTTATGTATTTCATAATATTTATCTTTACCATAAAGGTTTACATCTTTAAGCTGAAGTAAAATTGACTCTGAACGGCGATTTCCACCAAATAACATCGTTAAAAGTAAAATATAGTTTCTCCATTTGACCCGATTACTCTTAAATGGATTTAAGTTGTTTTCTGGTAGTGGCTCAATGATTCTAAGAAATTTTGCTAAAAGTTCAGGCTCTAATCCAACAGTAACCTTGCCAGAGTTTTTGGATGGTGCCTTGCCAAACAGATCAAATGCTTGATCCATTATCTCTTTTTTATTTCGGGCATTGTTGAGTTTTTCAGCATTGTTTGAACTACGGTGTTGATAGAAATTCCAATGCCAAAGAATGAATTTACGAATGGATTGCCAACGGAGTTTAAATGTACCACGAGTATGTAATTCTCTCGTTTCTTTGTTAACTGACACTTGCATCGAGAGCCGTTCCAGTTCCCCCGCACTAAATTGTTCAAGTCTGTTCATTCGTTTGGAGAGATCAATATTTGCTGCAAAACAAAACAGATATAACTCACGAATGCCTTTTGCATGAATAAGAATTGTTGATGGTTTAAGTCCCTCATTTAGAAGGCCAATAAGGTATCCAGCACTAAAAATATCCAACTCTCCATTAATCACGATTTGGGGAATTGTCCTATTTCCGAGCATAGTGAAACGGTTGTGTATTATTTGAATCTTCATTAATCACCATTATGAAACGATTAAAATACCTAATGGTTATTATGTTATGTTGGGAGGGCGGATTTGTCAATTTTTTGAAACAAAAAAAATCCCCTAAGGGTTATTCTTAGAGGATCTTAAATTGAAACATTTGGTGTAATTTTGTTTTTGTATTTTTTATATAAACATTTGTTATTTAGTGTTTTTTTTAAAATGAAACATAATATGTAAAATCCTCAGGTTTACCCTACGGCAGCACCAAGTTTGAATATAGGAAGATACATGGCGACAATTAAACCACCGACAAGGGTTCCTAAAATAACCATAATAAATGGTTCCATTAAGCTACTGAGGTTATCAACAAGGTTATCAACTTCTTCTTCATAAAAGTCAGCCACTTTATCGAGCATGCTATCTATTTTTCCTGATTCCTCACCTATAGCAACCATTTGGATGACTAAATGAGGGAATAAATTGACTTGTTGCATTGCAAACATAAGGCGCTGCCCAGTTGCGACATCATCTCTGATTTTTAAAACAGCTTCCGTGTAAATAATATTGCCACATGAGCCTGCAACGGACTCAAGTGCTTCAACTAAAGGTACGCCCGCCGCTGACATGGTTGCAAGAGTTCGTGCAAAACGTGCAAGAGCAGACATGTTTATGATTTCACCAATAATCGGAAGTCTAAGGAGGGTTTTATCAATAAAGTGTCTGAATGCTGCAGAACGTTTTTTGAAAAAAGAAAATGTTTGGACAAAAGCATAAATTCCGCCTATAACTGCCCACCACCAAGCCTGTGCCCATTCCGATAAACTAATTACAAATTTTGTAAAGGAAGGAAGGTCTGCCCCAAAGCTTTTAAATAAGTCTTCAAATACAGGGACAACAAAAATCAATAAAATCGCGGTGACTATGAATGCAACAGCCAGAACAGCAATAGGATAGGTCAGTGCTTTCTTGACTTTCTTCTTAATGGATTCGGATTTTTCTTTATAGGTAGCAATTTTATCAAGTAAGGTTTCAAGTACCCCGGCTTGTTCGCCAGCCTCAACTAAGCTGCAAAATAAATCATCGAAGTAAAGGTAGTTCTTTTTTAACGCTTCAGCAAGCGTGTCTCCCCCTTCAATTTCTGCTTTGATAGACAGCAACATTTCAGCCATGCTTGGGTTTTTGTGCCCTTTGCCTATAATGTCAAATGATTGTACCAGTGGTACACCAGCTTGCAGCATTGTGGCCAATTGGCGAGCAAACACTGCTATATCAGCTGGTGTAATAGCTTGGGCTTTCTTTGCAAATAAATCTTTAGGTTTCTTTTTTATTTTTACAACCCGAATGCTCATTTTCCTTAAATCAGTGCGGGCTATGGTTTCATTTTTTGCACTGATTTGCCCGCCTGTTTTATTCCCGGCTTTATCCTTTCCTTCCCAAATGAAGTCAATTTGATCTGTATCTTCTGCCATATCTATTCCTCGGTTATCCTGTCTATTTCTTCCAGACTGGTAATGCCCTGACGTATTTTGTCAAGACCTGATGCTCTTAAGTCATTAATCCCTTCACTTTTTGAGAGCTCTGCCATTTCCATTGCATTGCCACCACGAAGAATGAGTGCTCGCATTTTTTCACTAATAGGCATGACTTGATAGATACCAACTCGTCCTTTATAACCATCGTTACAGTGATCGCAGCCAACAGGGCTATATATTTTTAGGTTGGCTAATTCTTCTTGTTTAAACCCGGCATCAAGATATGTTTTATCAGGATAGTCAGCTTCTTTTTTACATTGCTCACAAAGTCTACGTCCTAGCCGTTGAGCCATAATTAAGTTGACGGCAGATACAATATTAAAAGGCTCAATACCCATTTGAACAAGGCGATTGATGGTTTGAGGTGCATCATTGGTATGCAAGGTTGATAAAACCAAGTGACCTGTTTGCGCTGCTTTTACCGCAATACTGGCTGTTTCTATGTCACGAATCTCACCAACCATAATAATGTCAGGATCTTGTCTCAAGAAGGCTTTTAATGCTTCAGCAAATGTTAAGCCTGCTTTTACATTCATGTTGACTTGGTTGATGCCTTCAACTGTAATCTCAACAGGGTCTTCTGCAGTAGAAATGTTACGTTCAATCTTATTGAGAATATTAAGTCCAGTATAAAGGGAAACGGTCTTACCGCTACCCGTGGGACCTGTTACCAGTACCATGCCATAAGGTCTGTGAATAGCATCTAGAAATAACTTTTGCTGATCAGGTTCAAAACCTAATTTTTCAATACCAATTTGAGCACTGGTTGGATCTAAAATACGTAAAACGACTTTTTCACCAAATAGAGTGGGGCAGGTGTTAACACGAAAATCAATGGCTCTGTTCTTGGATAATTGCATTTTAATACGGCCATCTTGTGGAACACGCCGTTCAGCAATATCCATTTTGGACATGACTTTTATTCGGGAAATAATCCGGTGCGAAATGTTAGCAGGGGGACTGGCTGCTTCGTAAAGTATGCCGTCTCCTCTAAATCGAATGCGGAATGTTTTTTCGTATGGCTCCAAATGGATATCAGAGACACCTTTTTTAATGGAGTCTAATAAAATTTTATTAACAAAGCGTACGATAGGGGCATCGTCAATGTCCGACTCATTGTCATCTTGGGCAGGCGCTTCATCTCCTGATGATATGTCAATATTATCAAGGTCTTCATCAAGCAGATCATTCATCGATGTGTCTGCGGCTTCCATGGCGACGTCAAGAGCTTTGATCAGTTTGTCTTCTTCTACAAGTATGGTTTCTGTATTAAGACGCGTATGGAATTTTATTTCATCGAGAGCTTGGAAGTTAGTGGGGTCGGATACAGCAACAAATAGCCTGTTGCCCCGTTTAAACAAAGGCAATGCATGATGTTGGCGAATCAGTTTTTCACTGACAAGGGAGACAGGCAATGAACTCAATTCAATGGCATCAAGATCAAAAAATGGCACGCCGAATTCAACAGATGCTAGAGAAGCTATTGTTTTACTGGCAACGATATTATTAGCAACGAGATGCGTGATAAAAGGTATTTTCTTTTTTTGCGCTTCATCCGCATGCGATTTTGCATCGGATTCATTGAGTATTTCGTTTTGAATAAGGCAGCGTGTCAGTCCGCCAAATTGTAGGTCCGTAGTTGCTGTTGCCATAAAGTGTATTTTTTTATTCTGCAGTAATGAAACTATAGATGAAATAAGCTATTTGTCTAGACTTTAAAATGACAAAATCATTTAATGTTTTCTAGTTTAAAAGTTGTGTGATCAAATTTCTAATGGAAGTGGGTTCAAAAGGCTTATCAAGAACTGCTGATACGCCGGCTTGTTTTACAGCGGCTAGCCTGTTTTTATTTTGTTCGCTAGTTACCATAAGAATCGGAATGGTTTTTTGGCTGCTCTCTGAACGGATGGAATTGATGAGTTGTAGACCGTCCATTTCAGGCATATTAAAGTCTGTCACAATCAAGTCAAAGAAATGATTGTTAATGAGTTCGAAAGCATCTTTACCATTGGAGGCTTGGGTTATTTGATCTATACCAATATCATTTAAAATTTTACTAATGTATTTTAAGGAGGTGGGGCTATCATCAACGACCAGAACGGAAATGTCTTCAGTATCTAAATGATTGAGTTCTAATTGCTGAGGATTTAAGTAATCTAGTGTCGCTGATAAAGCAATATCTAGCTCATGAGTGCTAAAAGGCTTGGGTAAGATGGCGACTGCACCCGCTTGTCTAATAGGTTCTAAATAATCGATTTTGGTTTCACTTGAAATTAATAAGAAAGCCATGTCATAAGAGTCTGAGTCTTTTCTAATGGCATGCACTAAGTCTACCCCAGTCATATCAGGCAGGTACATTGAACTCATAATTAAATCAGGAGAGCTATGCTCTAGTAGATCAATGGTCTCGCCACCGCTTTCAAGCACAGTAATGTTGGAAATTCCCAAATCTAAAAGGAATTGTTTAATGATGTTTTGCTGAGTATGGGAAGGTTCTACTAGAAAAACGTGTAATTCTGTAAACTCTTTTTCATTCATTATGCTTTCATTTTGTAGAGTGCTAAACCGATAATTGCCTGTTGAGCAAAATGCTTTGCTACCTTGAAGTCATCTTCGGTTAAAGGTTTATTATTAATAGAACTGTCTGTATAAATCAAGCCAATTGGCTTATTATCTAGGCTAACGGGGAGTAGAAAACAGTCTGTTTTGCCTATCGTATTGATAACATGGGGGGTAAATAAAGTACTGTCCGTATTTGAATTAGCCCAAAGCCCTTTTTTTGAATGAATGGCTTTAAAAAATAAATTAGCAGGAAATTCAGATGATTTAAAGATGATTTTTTGTTGATTAAGCTCTTTTCGCCAGCCTAAAACCAGCTTTTCTGTTAACGTTTGTTTATTCTGGCTGAATAAGCAGAATAAGGTTCTGTCCATACCAATGCCACGGTGAATGCCTTCAATAACCATTTCAAATAGCAGGTTTAAGTTGATTGGTCCGCTGATGTGGTTGGTTATATCTTGTAATATATCAAACTGAATTTGTTTTTTGTCTATCGTTTTATTGCTAGGTGAAATGACAATGGGTGTCGATGTATTGGAGTGTATGAATTGAGACGCATCGTGTGCACCAAATTTTTGGGCTATTTTGACGGCCGCTTCGGTATGCTTTTTTAAATTGGCTTTTATTAATGTTGGTTGATCGTGAGTGATTGTTTCTAGCTTTGTTAAGCATTTCTGCATTTCTTCAGAGTCCCAGCCCTTTTGAATGGCATCGGTGACTTGTTTGCCCAAATGAACCGTTTTAACTCTTGAGTCCTCAGACTCGGGGTTATTTATAGTTTCTTCAATAAGTCCGCCTAGAGACCATTTTCTACTTATTCCTTTGCCCAATTCAGACAAGCTGAACCCAAGAACTTTTTGTTCCGCTTGTTCTGAATTAAAATTGCCAGACTGAATTAATTCTGTAATATATTTACATTGCTTTCCGCCAAAGCACCAGAAAGCAATGGGACCAATGTTGTTGAGTAGAGCGGCAATAAATACTTCTTCAGGTGACTGGTCATTACACGTGATGGCAATTTCTTTTGCCTGTACTGCGGCATGAATGGCTTGAGCAATTTCTTTATTAGCTCGGTGTTTATTTTCTGGAGAAATAATGGCTTCAAAAAATGAACAGGCAATGGTTAGCTCTCTTATGGTATTAGAACCCAGAATAACAATAGCTCTGGAAACGGTGTTCATTTTCTGTTTTGACGGATTGTAATAGGAGCTATTGCTGACTTTTAGTAGTTTAGCCGTCAAATTTGGATCTTGTAAGATAATGGAGGCAAGTTCCATTGCCCCCTTGTTTTTATCATCTAAGATATTGTAAATATTTTGTGCCGTATTAGAAAAAATAGGCATTTCCTGCTCGCACAACTCTGTCGTCCACTCATCAAGTGTTTGAGGATTGTTATGTGATTCTATTTCCGGCATATTAGAGCAATTTTATTTTTGCCAGCTGTTGCTTAAGGCTTTGTTGAGAAGAATGTAATGCCTCAAGCTTTTCTTTTTCTTTGGCAATGACTGCTTCGGGCGCCTTATCAATGAACTTTTGGTTGCTTAATTTACCTTCAATTCGTGGTAAGTCTTTTTGTATTTTTAGAATCTCTTTTTCTAATCGAGCGATTTCAGCAGTCTTGTCAATTAACCCCGCCATTGGGATTAATATTTTCATTTCTCCAACCAGTGAAATAGCCGATTCGGGTGCTGTTTCATCTGTTTTGAGTGTGGTGATGGATTCGACGCGGCCTAGGTTTAAAAGGTAGTCTTGACTGGTTTTTAAAAAGGCTAAATCAGTTGCTGATACATTTTCAAGTAACACAGGTAATGGCTTGCCTGGGGCGATATTCATCTCGCCGCGGATTCTACGGATGCCTAAAATAAAATCCATAATCCACTTTATACTGGCCGTTGCTTGAGGGTTAATTTGTGAACTATCTACAGTGGGGTATGGTTGCAACATAATGGTGTCTGCTTCAATACCTGCTAAGGGTGCAACACGTTGCCAAATTTCTTCGGTGATGAACGGCATTAACGGGTGGCTTAAACGTAAGATGCTCTCAAGAACAGTGACTAAGGTTCTTCTAGTACCTCTCTGTAAAGCCTGGTTGTCAGATTGCAGGGATACTTTTGCCAGCTCTAAATACCAGTCACAATATTCATTCCAGGTGAATTCATAGAGTGATTGTGCGGCTAGGTCAAAGCGATAGGTTTCAATCGCATCACTGGTTGTTTCTGTGACTTGATTTAAACGAGAAACAATCCATAAGTCGGCTTGTGAAAATTCACAGTCACCACTGAGACCATTATCCTGGTCTTCAGTATTCATCAGTACATAACGCGCGGCATTCCATATTTTGTTGCAGAAATTACGGTAGCCTTCAGTGCGTGCAAGGTCAAAACGGATATCTCTGCCAGTAGATGCCAGTGATGCAAATGTGAAGCGTAAGGCGTCAGTGCCAAAAGAGGGAATGCCATCAGGAAAGTGTTTACGGGTGGCTTTTTCGATTTTTTTCTGCAAATGAGGTTGCATCATACCTGCAAGACGCTTTTCTACTAATGCCTCTAGCTCAATACCATCAATTAAATCAATAGGGTCCAGTACATTGCCTTTGGATTTGGACATTTTTTGCCCTTCTGCATCCCGAACCAGTCCGTGAATATAAACTTCTTTAAACGGTACTTCACCTTGAAATTTTAGTCCCATCATAATCATTCTGGCGACCCAGAAGAAAATGATATCAAAGCCTGTTACTAATACACTGGTTGGGTAATGCTGAGCAAGTTCTGGCGTTTTTTCAGGCCAGCCCAGTGTGGAAAATGGCCATAATGCGGATGAAAACCAAGTGTCCAATACATCTTCATCTTGCTTTAGAATGTAGTCATCAGCAAGATTATGTTTTTGACGGATTTCTTGCTCTGAACGTCCGACGTAGATGTTTCCTTCTTCGTCGTACCAGGCTGGAATTCTGTGTCCCCACCATATTTGTCTGGAAATACACCAGTCCTGAATATTACGCATCCATTCAAAGTAGGTGTTTTTCCAGTTGTCAGGGACAAATTTAATATCACCATTTTCTACCGCTTCAATCGCTGGTTTAGCCAGGGCTTCAACTTTGACATACCATTGATCAGTTAAGTAAGGTTCAATGACTGCATTTGAACGATCGCCACGGGGCACCATTAATTTATGGTCTGCTATTTTTTCAAGTAATCCAAGTTCATCAAGGTCTGAAACCATTTGTTTACGAGCGACAAAGCGATCCATGCCGATATATTTCTCAGGGATTAACAGGTTTTCATCTTCGTCATTGGCGCGGATGGTGGCGTCAACAGTAAATATGTTGATCAGGCCCCCATGGGGCATGTCCTGAATGGCAGACATATCTCTGTGACGAGTCCAAACATCGTAATCATTAAAGTCATGTGCTGGCGTTACTTTAACGCAACCGGTGCCAAATTCAGGATCGACATGTTCATCGGCAATAATTGGGATGCGTCTGCCTGTTAACGGTAATTCTAAAAATTCACCTAATAAGTGTTTGTAACGTTCATCATCGGGATGAATGGCTACTGCAGCATCACCTAACAAAGTTTCTGGACGGGTCGTTGCAACAATTAAATGCCCTGAGCCATTAGACAGTGGGTAGCGCATATGCCACATAAAACCATTTTCTTCTTCAGATAATACTTCTAAGTCAGAGACGGCAGTATGTAAAACAGGGTCCCAGTTAACTAATCGTTTGCCACGATAAATCAAGCCTTCTTCGTGTAATTTGATAAATACTTCTTGTACCGCGTCTGACATGCCGTCATCCATGGTAAAACGTTCTTTTTCCCAATCTAATGAAGAACCCATACGACGCAATTGTTTGGTGATCGTGCCGCCAGACTGTTCTTTCCATTCCCAGATTTTTTCGGTGAATTTTTCGCGGCCATAATCATGGCGAGTTTTCCCTTCTGCATTGACTAAACGTTCAACTACCATTTGGGTGGCTATGCCTGCATGATCACTACCCGGTTGCCATAAGGTGCTGCAGCCTTTCATTCGGTGGTAGCGGGTTAAGGCATCCATGATGGTGTCTTGAAAAGCATGTCCCATGTGCAAGCTGCCAGTGACATTGGGAGGGGGAATCATAATGCAATATGATTCACCTTCAGGCTTAGCTTTAAAGTAGCCTTTTTTTTCCCAGGTTTGGTACCAGCGTTGTTCGATTGAGTGGGGTGCGTATGTTTTTTCCATGGATGGTTCTGTATTTGTATGATGTAGAACGGAGTTGAGTCCGCTATATTTTATATGTTGATATATTGAATTCGGCTTGTTTATATCGGCGAAAACGCTCTCTACCTGCTTGTTTTAATTCTTCATTGTTATCAAGTATTTCTAATACTCGCTCTGCTGTATTGATATTATCAGGATACTTTGATGATAAGTTGAAAATTAATTTTTGCCATTTTTCGGGGGCTTTTTGAGTACCAATTAAAACCGTGTGTTCATATTCTGGTGCTATTTTATTCGGTTCGTCATACACTTGATGAGGTATAAAGCTATTTTCTCGATAGGTCCATAGCAAGTCATCAAGCTGCTGGCTGTGTTGCAGTGTTTCAGTGTAAACATAGCAAAACTGTCCACAGCGATAAGCTTTTTCTATCAATTTGCAGGCAAATAAAAGCCGGTCTGATAGCGACTGTGACGGGAGTATGTAAAAACTAGCTTCCGGCATTAGCCTGAGTGATTAAATACTGAGCAAGTAAAGGCACTGGTCGACCAGTTGCACCTTTATTTGCACCTGAGCGCCATGCTGTGCCAGCAATATCAAGATGGGCCCAGCGATAATCTTCTGTAAATCGAGAAAGGAAACAGGCTGCAGTAATAGTGCCTGCATCACGACCACCAATATTTGCTAAGTCAGCAAAATTTGATTTTAACAGTTCGTGATATTCTTCCCATAAGGGTAAGCGCCATAGGCTGTCACATGCCACCTCACCGGCTGCAATTAAGTCATTACATAAGTTATCATCATTGCCTAAAAGACCGCTAGGAACTCTGCCTAAGGCAACCAAGCAAGCACCGGTTAGTGTGGCCAGGTCAATAACAACTTCTGGATTGAATTTTTTAGCGTATGTTAGGGCGTCGCAAAGAATTAAACGGCCTTCAGCATCGGTGTTTAAAACTTCAATGGTCAAGCCTGACATGCTGGTTAGCACATCACCAGGTTTGTTGGCATCGCCATCTGGCATGTTTTCGGAAGAAGGTACAATGCCGACGATATTAATGGGTAAGTTCATATCTGCTGCGGCTTGTAGTGTGCCTAAAACACTAGCGCCACCACACATGTCATATTTCATTTCATCCATGCCTGCACCGGGCTTTAAAGAAATCCCTCCTGCATCAAAGGTTAAGCCCTTGCCAACAATAACAATGGGTTTGCTGTCTTTAGAGCCGCCTTGATAATTTAAAACAATTAACTTGGCAGGCTGGCGACTACCACGGGAAACAGAAAGGAATGAACCCATCCCCAAGGCTTCCATATCACTTTCTTCTAGTATTTCAACGCTCATCTTTTCTGCATCGGCCGCAATTTTTATGGCCTGTTCAGCAAGGTGTGTTGGAGTACAATAATTTCCGGGTAAGTCAGCTAGGTGTTTGGTTAGCTTAATACCCTTGGCAATAGCTAAGCCTTGCTGTAATCCTTTCTCGGCTTGAACTTTGTTGTCATCGCTAATGTGTAATTGGATTGTTGTTAACTGGTTTTTTACTTCCTTATCACTTTTTGTTTCGATAAATTGGTAAATAGCATCATTAAAAATTTCAACAATTTGTCGCGCTTTCCATTGAGTATCGCTGTTGATAACATCAATATCAATTAAAGCACAACAGGCTGATTTAAGTTTTGCGGACTTGAGTACCGATATGGATGCTGTTAATGCTTTACGGTAAAGTTTCGGTGTAATGCTGCCTTTGTCACCTAAACCGACCAGTAAAATGCGTTGTATGCTGCTTTCAGGCAGGTAATTAATTAATAATGTTTCGGCATTTTTACCGCTAATATCGCCTCTGCTGATAAGGCGCGAGATAAGGTCTTGATTGGATGTGTTAATGTGATCAGCTGATGGACTAAGTTGTTGGTTTTCATAGATACCAATGATAATGCAGTCAGTTTCTAGTTTGTCTAAAGCTAAGGTTTCTATAGAATAGTCCATAAGAATATCGGAAAGAGAGTGTTAAAGAAATGAATATGGGTAGATTATACATGAGTTTTTATGGTGGGTCGTTTGAGCATTGAATCAAAAAAAGAGTTGAAAATCATTCAGAAAGTGAAGTCGTATCGGTTTGTGTCGGTTTTGGATCAAATGATAATGAAAGATTTGCTGAAAACAGTGCTGGCAGTTCTATCAGTTATTGTCATTATTATTGTTAGTCGAAAGTTTATTAAGGTTTTGGCGAAGGCGATTGAAGGCAGTATTTCCAATGAAACGGTGCTTAGTATTTTAGGCTTAAAGACCGTTGTGGCGATTGCTGCTTTTTTACCCGCTGCGGTTTTTATGGCAATTTTAATGGTTTTAGGCCGGATGTACAGAGACCAGGAAATGGCGGCTGTTGCTTCTGCGGGTGGTGGCGCTGGACGTATTTACAAAGCGGTTTTTTTATTGGTTTTGCCTTTAAGTATAGTTGCTGCTGGCTTGTCATTGGTAGCAACACCTTGGGCGGAGGCTAAAATGCGCTTTTTAGTCCATGAGGATCAAAAGGTCGCTGATGTGAGGGGGATTGCTGCAGGACGTTTTAGTGAATACAGTCATGGGGAGTTGGTGTTTTATACTGAAGATGTTGACTCTAATCAGCGCATGACAAATGTATTTGTACAAAATAGGGCTGGAGGTAAGTTGGGTGTCGTCAATGCAAAATATGGTTGGTTGAAGCACTTGCCTGGCGGCTTGTATTTGGTCTTGCAACAAGGGGAGCGAGTTCAAGGTATTCCTGGTGAAATGGGATTTGTTATCGAAAGATTTTCTGAATATGCGGTACGTTTAGAAAAAAAGACAACTGTTTTAGAAGATCATAGAGATGGTGCCACGAGTAGAGATTTGTGGGAATCAAACAAAGTATTGGATATTGCTGAAATGCAGCAAAGATTGTCTATTCCATTGGCGGTGATTTTTTTGAGTTTTCTTGCTGTTCCTTTGGCAAAACTATCACCTAGAGGCGGTGTTTACGGTAGTTTGATTATTGCTTTTGCTATTTATTTTGTATATGGCAACTTGAAGCGTGTAGCGCATAGCTGGGTAGTTAATGGAGTGATCCCTGTGTCAGTTGGCTATTTTGGTGTGTATTTATTATTACTCTTGTTAGGCGTTGTTTTGTTAATACGGTTATACGGAAAAGAATGGATTGTTTTGCAGATTAGGCAATGGGGTGCGGCGTGAGCGTTTTAACAGGTTATATTGTCAGAGAAATTTTAAAAAGCTCTTCAATTGCGTTGTTGTTGCTATTAACCTTATTTAATTTATTTACCTTTAGTGATGAGTTAAAAGATTTGGGTACTGGAAATTATGGGTTAAAGGAAATACTTTCGTATCTTGCACTGACTTCTCCAAGGGTTTGTTACGAATTAATCCCCTCATCAGCATTGTTGGGTAGTTTGTTTGTTATTGGGGCAATGGGTAATAATCGAGAAATTGTTGCCATGCGTGCAGCAGGTGTTTCAATTTTTGGAATTATTAAATCGGTTATGTGGGCTGGTGTTGTTTTGGTCGTTGTTGCCGTATTTATCGGTGAATTTGTCGCTCCAGAAGCGGAGCAGGCTGCTCAATTAATAAAAACGACAGCTCAAAATGACAAAGTGGTTATGCGGTCTAAGTATGGTTTATGGTTAAGGGAGGATAACAAGTATATTAATGTGCGAAAAATTTTATCTAAAGGTATTTTGTCGGATATCTACATCTATGAGATTGATGATCGTGATCGCTTACTTTCAGTAACGCAGGCTGAAAAAGCGACTTTTCTGGGTGATGAGCTATGGCGGATGGAAGGCGTTAAGCAGACCGAAATTGCACCAAAACAGGTTTTTTCCAGTCGCTTGGCTGAGAATGAATGGAAAACCTCTGTTGACCCTGATTTGTTAAAGGCCGTAGTGGTTAAGTCAGAAAATATGTCTTTGTATGACTTGTTTATGTATGTCAGCTTTCTTAAAGAAAATAATCAAAAATCGCAGTCGTATGAATTAGCTTTTTGGAGCCGGCTAGTTAACCCTTTAGTCACTTTTGTTATGCTGATGGTTTCTATTCCTTTCGTGGTTGGTATTAAACGAGGTATAGGGACGGGGGGGCGAATGATGATTGGAATCATCATCGGTATGGCATTTAATATTTTTGATAAAATTGCGGGGCATGTCGGGCTGGTTTATGGTGTGAGCCCTATGTTGATGAGCTTTTTGCCTGGTATGCTTGTGTTTTGTTGTGCTGTTTTTGCTGTCAATCGATTGCGATAGATATGTGGTTATGTGGCTTTATCACAATGAGAGAAAGCCACACGCATGCAAGCTATTATTTTTCTAAATAATAATACAAGTATTTACAATGTAAAATCATATGCTTGTCTTCTATTTTTATTTTTAACTTTTCACCTGATCGTTTTTGTATTTTTAGGTATTCCCCTTGTGGATCAACAACTTTACATGATTCAGTCTTATCTGATGATGGTTTGAGTTGCTTTTTTATTACACCATCTTCAATTGAGTATTTAACGGCGATAGTCATTGCCCCTGTTCTTGCGCGAGAGTCAGTTGCCTTTGTTAATAGTGTGCCGTCTTTTTTAAATTCCCATGTGATATTTACTTCTGTTCCTGGTTTCCGTAACGAAGGTGCTTCTGCCAGAATCTTCCATTTATGAAGCAGTGTGGAGTTGTCTTCTAATTCGATAGTTTGTTCTTTTGCTTGCGCTGAAAAGGCAAGAAAGAGTGTGGATAACAGTAAGGTTTTTATTGTTTTTTTCATTGGCAAGGCTCATCTTGATTAAAGTTGACGAAAATTGATTATAGCATAATGAATTTAAGGTTCTATTGCTGTTAATTTAATATTTAGCATATTATTAAATTATTATTCAAATAATACTGTTACAGTGATGGAGAATTTTGTAAATAAAGATTACAATCAGTGTTGTAATAAACGATTAAGCTTAGGGTTATTGTAGGGTGAATGCTTTGATAGAGTTTAATTCATCATATATAAGCCGGTATTTAGCAAAATAATAACTAAAAGAGGAAGGGTATAGTATGAGACTGAACAGAGTGTTTTTAATGGTTTTAGTATTTGTTTTTTCTAATCAGTGTTTTGCACTGGCTGTTGATGAGTGGGAGTATGAAACGATTACAGGGACTTTAAAAGCGACGCCGGGCTGTAAAACAAAAGCGAAAGCAGCAAAGCAGGCTTCGTCAGGAAGTTATCGTTTTGGAAAGTATACTAAGCTGCTTTGTACGGATATTGCGTATGGGTGGAGTCTTGAGTCCGTTGAAGATGAAGGTAAATTAGTTTGTGAGGAATGTGATGGATGGGATGAGGATGAAGCCAAGGATGATGGCTTTAGCTGTTATATGGAAGAGGTTGTGGTTAAGTGCAGAACAGTGAAAAAAGGCTGGTAATGTAGTCTTAATGAGCGAACAAGGGATATGTCTTTTTCCTTGTTCGTTCACTACGGAAGGTCTTTAGGAATTGAATTCTCGTTCCTTAATCGTTGCTTTCAAAAAATAAAGCTGTTTTTGAAAGTTTGTCGTGCCAGCTTTGATGTTTTTTATCGATTAATACCCATAAGATTCCAAGTCCAAGTGCCCCCCACGATAAGCATGCTAGAAAGAAGCGTTTACAGGCTAAAGTCCAAGTAATCTTTTGGTTGTTAAAAGTTTTTATTCTAACTTTCCATGTTTTCATTCCTAGCGTTTGGCCGCCATGCGTCCAGAACCAGCCATAATAAATAAAGCTGATGCATATTATATAAAGCGGGAAAAAATACTGACTAGAGTTAAATGCTTCGCCGTGGTTAAGTGGCAATAACAATGCGGTGGCTAGAAACAGTAGCGCTATAAGGAGGAGTGCGTCGTAGGCAATAATTGCGAGGTAGCGAAAAAAACCAGGTTGTTGAGATGAGTTGTCACCCGGTTTTTTTTTGTCTAGTAGGGCCAATTACTTTTTAAAGAGTTCAAGTTTTTGACCAAAGTACATGCTCATTGCAATAAGCCCGGACATCATCACTAAAGAAAAAATGAATGGTGGTCTGTGTAGTAATAAAATAGCTAAATCAGCTACATAAATGCTAGTTAAAAGAGGTTGGTCGATTAAACCACTAATAATCTTTTTAAACATGAAATTCCCCGAAGCAAAGTCACCTGATTGCAAGTGATTAAAAAATTTTCTATAAAACACTTAAAATGTTAGAGAGCAATTCTACTATATTAAAACAGGGATTGTAAAAAAAAGCTGTGGGCTGGGAATGGAATGAGTCAGGAACGTGTATGAAATAACATCCCGAAGTTATAACGCAGGGTTTTTGCTTCAGGTGGGATGCCTCTCATGAGGCACATAGTTATTCTACGGTCGCAACCAGCATCCTGCTTCGAGCGACACTTGCACTTCCGTGTGCTTCGTAACGAATGAGATCATTCCAGCTGGAGCAAAAAAACTAGTTAGAAATCGGGAGGTTGTTTCATGCATGTTCCTAAGTAAATACGGATTATTTAACCGCTTCCTCAGCAAATGAGCCATAACTCATAATACGTTGATAGCGTTTTTCCAAAGTATCATCCATGCTTTCATGCTTCAACTCCTCCAAATGCCTAATAAGCGTTTCACGTAAACTTAAAGCAGTTTTCTGATAATCTCTATGTCCACCGCCAACTGGCTCACGAACTACTTCATCTAAAAAGCCTTGCTCGCGCACACGATCAGAAGTAATCCCCATCGCTTCAGCTGCTAATTTTGATTTTTCAGCGCTTTTCCACAGTATAGAGGCACAACCTTCAGGAGAAATTACCGCATAAGTGCTGTATTCCAACATGATCAATCGGTCACCTACACCAATAGCCAAAGCACCACCCGAACCGCCTTCACCAATAACGGTACAAATCACTTGCGTCTTAAGTTTAGACATTTCAAATAGATTTCTAGCAATTGCCTCACTTTGGCCACGCTCTTCAGCACCAATACCCGGGTATGCTCCCGGTGTATCAATAAGACAAATTATCGGCAACTTAAATCGTTCTGCCATTTTCATCACCCGCAAGGCTTTACGGTACCCTTCAGGCCTAGGCATTCCAAAATTACGGTATATCTTTTCTTTGGTATCACGACCCTTTTGATGTCCAATAACAACAATTGGCTGACCTTCTAACTTTGCCAATCCACAAATCAACGCGGGATCATCGGCATAAGTCCTGTCTCCATGCAATTCATGAAAGTCAGTAAACATATGCTCAATATAATCTAATGTATAAGGTCTTTCCGGGTGGCGCGATAATTGAGAAATTTGCCAATCTGATAAATCAGAAAAAATAGACTCAGTTAATAGTTTACTTTTTTCTTCAAGCTGCTTAAGTGTATCTGAAATATTAATATCATTATCAAACTCCACTTTACGAAGCTCTTCAATTTTCGCTTCTAATTCAGCGATAGGTTGTTCAAAGTCGAGAAATTTAAGATCCATAAAAGCCCTAAAGAATTATTTTTTTAGTAATTGCGTAATTTTATAGAAAAAAACAAATTAATTCTTAATAATTTCACACCTCAGCTAAGTTACCCCTCTCTTCCAGCCAGCTTTTTCTATCTTGTGATCGTTTTTTTGCCAGCAACATATCCATTTGCTCGTTTGTTCCTTCATCATCATCCACCGTCAACTGAACCAATCTACGCGTATCAGGGTTCATCGTTGTTTCTCTTAATTGGCCAGGATTCATTTCACCCAGACCTTTAAAGCGCTGAACATTAATCTTTCCCCTCAACTTTTCAGCTTCAATGCGGGCTAAAACACCTTGGCGCTCAGATTCATCCAGTGCATAAAAAACCTTTTTACCTACATCAACTCGGTATAACGGTGGCATGGCAATAAAAACATGACCCGCTTTAACCAATGCTTCAAAATGTTTATAAAACAAAGCACAAATTAACGTAGCAATATGATTACCATCCGAATCCGCATCCGCTAAAATACACACTTTGCCATAGCGTAGGTTTTTCAAATCATCAGAATCTGGCTCTATCCCCAAAGCAACCGCAATATCATGCACCTCCTGAGAACCCATCACCTGAGCAGAATCCACCTCCCAGGTATTAAGAATTTTTCCTCTTAATGGCATAATGGCTTGAAACTCTCTATCCCTTGCTTGTTTTGCAGAGCCACCAGCAGAATCCCCTTCCACTAAAAACAATTCAGTTCTTGAAATATCTTGCGCCGAACAGTCTGCTAGTTTTCCTGGTAAGGCAGGTCCTGAGGTAATTTTCTTTCTAATGATTTTTTTACTGGATTTTAATCTCTTTTGCGCGCTCGCCAAGATAATTTCCGCAACCTTTTCTCCTTCCTGAGGATGCTGATTTAGCCACAAACTAAACCGGTCCTTAGCAATCCCGGAAACAAAAGGCACACACTCTCTAGAACTTAAACGTTCTTTGGTTTGGCCAGAAAATTGTGGATCCTCTAATTTAACTGACAATACAAAGTGGCAATTTTCCCAAACATCTTCCGGCGCTATTTTTACGCCCCGGGGTAATAAATTTCTAAACTCACAAAATTCACGCATAGCCTCTGTTAAGCCAGACCTCAAGCCATTAACATGCGTCCCTCCTTGTGCCGTTGGAACTAAATTCACATAACTTTCAGCGATAACCTCAGGAAAGCTATCCACTGTCCAAACCATTCCCCATTCAACCGCCTCAGTAGTCGCTGAAGACTCTGCCATAAATGGAATTTCCGGACATATCTCAACATCTCCAACCCGATCGAGTAAATATTCTTTTAAGCCATTCTGATAACACCAAACCCACTCCTCATCAGTCTGTTCAGACACTAAAGAAATCTTCAACCCAGGGCACAATACTGCTTTAGCGCGTAAAACATGCTTTAACTTAAGCACCGAAACCTTATTTGAATCGAAGTATTTAGCATCCGGCCAAAAAATGATATTCGTACCGGTATTCGCCTTACCTACTGTCCCCGTCTCCACTAACTCTGTCTGCTTTTCACCATTAGCAAACTGCATTTGATAAACTTTACCATCACGCTTGACTTCAATTTCAAGCTTAGCAGTTAACGCATTAACAACAGAAACCCCTACACCATGCAGACCACCAGAAAACTGATAGTTTTTATTAGAAAATTTTCCTCCGGAATGCAGTTGAGTCAATATCACCTCAACACCAGGAATTCCCTGTTCTGGATGTAAATCCACAGGCATTCCCCGGCCATTATCTTTAACCGATATCGAACCATCCTTAAAAAGCTTTACCTCAATATTATCTGCATGACCAGCCATTGCCTCATCAACACTGTTATCCACCACCTCCTGAACCAAATGATTGGGTCTAGTGGTATCAGTATACATACCAGGGCGTTTTCTAACCGGGTCCAACCCTGTTAGAACTTCAATTGCTGCTGCGTTATATTCGCTACTCATATAGTGTGATATTTAAGATATAATAGTTGATTAATATCGTACCATGTAATTATCCATCGGCAAGTTGCCCTTAATTATTAAAGCGCATGAAGATACTTCGCACGGCCACGACTGCGGATTTCTAGCGGCTGATTTTATGCCGATAGCTACGTTGCTGAAACAATTGCAGAGCCAGCTATGCGCATGTTTCAGCGTCTTGCTCTCGACAAAAATCAACTCGCTATAAATTCCGCATCCGTAACCGCGCGAAGTATAATTACTGAAACAGACCTCAATTTACTTTTATGCCCAGAAAAAAAAGCACCACTTTATTTGAAGATTCACTTGAAGAACTCGAACAATTAGTCGAGCAAATGGAACAAGGAGAGCTCTCCCTTGAAGAATCCTTAAAATCATTTGAACGCGGCGTAAAACTCACTAGTACTTGCCAAAAAGCCTTGCAAGATGCTGAACAAAAAGTACATATTTTATTAGAAAAAAACGGTAAACAATCCCTGGAGCCCTTTAACGATGAGTAACACCCTAAAAGAAAGCCTTATTTCCTCTCAAAGCCGAGTTGAGCGCGCTTTAGATGCACGCTTACCCTCTAAAAATGTTTTACCAAAAAAGCTTCATGAAGCAATGCGTTACAGCACCTTAGACGGTGGAAAACGCATGCGCCCCATGCTCACTTACGCCACAGGAAAAGCTCTAGGTCTTTCTGAGGATATTTTAGACGGTCCAGCATGTGCAGTTGAGTTAATCCATGTTTATTCGTTAATACATGACGACCTTCCAGCAATGGATGATGATGATTTGAGACGCGGAAAAGCAACGTCTCATATCGCTTATGATGAAGCCACTGCCATTTTAACAGGGGATGCGTTACAGGCATTAGCCTTTGAAACCCTAGCCAATGATCCAACCATTAAAGTTGATGCTGAAAGCCGTTTAAAGATGATTACCACCTTAACTAAAGCCAGTGGTTCACAAGGCATGGTTGGAGGACAAGCAATTGATCTAGAGTCTGTTGGCACACAACTGACTTTGCCCGAACTAGAAAACATGCACATTCATAAGACTGGTGCTTTAATACGAGCCAGTGTCAATATGGCGGCATTAGCCAAACAAGATATTGACCCAACAGTCGCCAAGAAACTTGACCATTATGCCAAATGCATAGGCCTATCATTTCAGGTAAAAGATGATATCTTAGATGAAGAAAGTGACACTGAAACCTTAGGCAAAACCCAAGGTAAAGACCAAGACAACGATAAACCAACATACCCTGCTTTATTAGGGCTGGCCGGCGCAAAACAAAAAGCTCAAGAACTACATGAGCAAGCACTGGATAGCTTAAGCAGCTTTGGATCAGAAGCTGATGTTTTACGTGAACTATCTCTCTATATCATTGAACGTGACCATTAAACCAACATAGCACGTCATATAAAACACCACCATATTATAAGGGGCGCAAGCTAAAGCATGCGCCCCAATAGCAAATTGGCTCATTTAAGAAAGCAGTAAACAAGGAATAAAACACTATGAATAAACCTGGAACCTATCCTCTGCTCGATCAAATCAACATACCTCAAGACGTACGAAAGCTTTCTAAAGACCAATTAAGATCACTAGCCAACGAAGTCCGCAACTACCTCACCCACACAGTCAGCCTATCCGGCGGTCACTTTTCTGCTGGCTTGGGTACTGTTGAGTTAACGGTTGCTTTGCATTACATTTTCAATACACCTGTTGATCAGCTGGTTTGGGATGTTGGCC
>ENA-OSET01001033-OSET01001033.1-sediment-metagenome-genome-assembly--contig:-NODE-1033-length-29870-cov-11.651126_pt1 | contig 29870 bp, 29 predicted proteins | sample MGYA00237882_ERZ534229 | MGnify/ENA primary metagenome ERZ534229 (study PRJEB26408, sample SAMN06266212) | sediment metagenome | isolation source: Hudson Canyon methane seep mesocosm | place... | reverse complement strand
ATGTTTGAACGTTTACGCGGAATGTTTTCTAACGATCTTTCGATCGATCTTGGTACAGCGAATACGCTGATTTATGTGCGTGGAAAAGGAATTGTCCTTGATGAACCATCAGTTGTAGCAATACGACAAGATAAAGGACCTGGCGGTCCTCGCTCAATTGCTGCTGTCGGTGTTGAAGCGAAACGAATGCTAGGTCGTACCCCTGGAAATATTACGGCAATTAGACCCTTAAAAGATGGTGTGATTGCTGACTTCACTGTGACAGAAAAAATGTTGCAACATTTTATTCGTAAAGTGCATGAAGGTCGTTTCTTAAAGCCAAGCCCACGTGTTTTAGTTTGTGTTCCTTGTGGTTCAACACAAGTTGAGCGTCGTGCTATTCGTGAATCTGCTGCTGGCGCTGGTGCTAGAGATGTTTACTTAATTGAAGAGCCTATGGCTGCGGCAATCGGTGCCGGCATGCCGGTTGAAGAAGCAAGTGGTTCAATGGTGTTAGATATCGGTGGTGGTACAACTGAAGTTGCCGTTATTTCATTGAATGGTATTGTTTATTCAGCATCTGTGCGTATTGGTGGTGATTTGTTTGACGAGTCGATTGTCAATTATGTACGTCGCAATTACGGCACATTGATTGGTGAATCTACTGCTGAAAAAATCAAAAAAGAAATTGGTTCAGCATACCCAGGCAATGAAGTGAAAGAGATGGAAGTTCGTGGCCGTAATCTTGCGGAAGGTATTCCACGTAGCTTTACACTGAACAGTAACGAGATTTTAGAAGCTTTACAGGATCCTTTACAAGGTATTGTTGCAGCGGTGAAAACAGCGCTTGAGCAAACGCCACCAGAATTAGGCGCCGATGTTGCCGAGCGTGGCATGGTATTAACGGGTGGTGGTGCACTTTTACGCGATCTTGACCGTTTGTTAATGGAAGAAACAGGACTTCCGGCTTTGGTGGCTGAAGATCCACTAACATGTGTTGCACGTGGCGGTGGCCGAGCATTAGAAATGATCGATGAAAGAGGCACTGACATATTTACCTATGAATAATAGGTAAATAGCGTTCCTTATTACCTTTGCAGGCGTTTCGGCTGCAAAGGTTTTTTAGTTTATGGGCAGTAGATTATTAAACCTTTATTCAGTCACAATCCATCCTTAAATACACGGTTGCTATTAGCATTAGTCGCCTCTTTGTCTTTGTATTTTCTTGATACAAAGATGAACTATTTTTCGCCTGTGCGAAATGTGCTTTCAATTATTGTGTATCCCATCCAAACTTTGGCTTCACTCCCTGATGATATTGTCGTTTGGAGCAATGAGTTTTTTCAGAACCGTAAAGAGTTAAAAGACAGTAATGCACAGTTAGAAGCGATTAATTTATCTAATAGTGTGCGATTGCAAAAATTACAAGATTTAGAACGTGAAAATATGCGTTTAAGAGAATTATTAGGCTCATCATTTCGTTTAAATGAACGTGTGAAAGTTGCTGAGATTTTATCTATTGATTTGGATCCGTTTTCTCAACAAGTGGTTATTGATAAAGGGACTCGCTACGGTGTCTTTGTTGGTCAACCGGTATTAGATGCAACGGGTGTAATGGGACAAGTAGTACACGTTGGTGGAATATCAAGTCATGTTGTGTTGCTGACCAATCCAAGTCATGGGCTTCCTGTTCAGGTTAACCGAAATGGCGTTCGAGCTGTTGTTACCGGACGAGGACTCGGTGAGCCGTTGCAATTGGAACATGTACCCCATAATGCAGATATTAGAGAAGGGGACTTGCTGGTGACGTCAGGTCTTGGCGGTCGCTTTCCTGTGGGCTATCCCGTTGGTAAAGTTGTATCTGTGAACTCATTACAAGGCCAATCTTTTGCCAACATTAATGTAGAACCAGCTGCAAAATTGTCAACGAGTAGAGAAGTCTTGCTCGTATTGGCTGCAGAACCAATGGCTATAACTGATAGTGTTGATGAAGCTAGGGAGGTCGAGGGTCATGAGTAAATCATCCCATGGTGGCGGCGTTATTATTACGACACTGATTATTGCTGCATTATTAACCTTAGTCCCATTACCTGAAGCTATTCGTTTATTCCGTCCTGAATTTGTCGGTATAACACTTATATACTGGACCATGGCTGTACCTCAGCGATTAGGTATTAGTTTTGCTTGGTGTATTGGGCTATTAATGGATGTGATGTTGGGTGGCGTTTTAGGCTTGTTGGCATTTACTTATGCCTTACTAGTCTATTTAGTTCTACAGTTTCATTTGCAAATACGTCAATATCCCATGTGGCAACAGGCCTTGAGTGTGTTTGCCTTAATATTGTTACTGCAGATTTTATTTGTAATTGTTACATCACATAGTACTGGCTGGAGTTTTTGGATGCCTGCTATCATGAGTATGTTGGTCTGGCCTGTGGTATATCGTATCTTACGAGGTGTTAGACGTACCTTCCATGTCCAATAACGTTACCTACACTCACGCTATGTTGTTGATGACTTATTGTGTCTAGTCGATTTGCCTTAAAAGACCATTTTCGTGAAAGTCGAATAGTCAATGACCGCCTGATTTTTGCAGCCTTATTTGCAGGCCTATTGTTTATTATTGTTATGGCAAGACTGGCCATTCTTCAAGTCGTTGAGTATGAACATTTTAGCTCTCTATCCAATCGAAACCGTGTTGATATTGGTGCTTTACCACCACAACGTGGTCTAATTTATGATCGCAATGGTGTCATCTTGGCAGAGAATATTCCTGCATTTAGCCTTGAACTAACGCCTGAAAACGTACCCGATCTAGATAGTACTTTAGTCGATTTGGCTGAGATGTTTTCTATTTCTGAAGATGAGATAGTAACCATTAAGAAACGTATTAAATCTCAACGCGGATTTAGACAATTTGTTTTTCGTCAGCGTTTAACAGAGCAAGAAGTTGCTGTGTTTTCTGTTAATAGACACCACTTTCCTGGCGTTGACGTTGTCGGTCGTTTGATTCGGCATTATCCACAAGGTGCATTATTCGCGCATACAATAGGTTATGTCGGAAGGATTAATGAGCGTGATTTAAAGCGAATTGATCAACAAGACTACAAAGGCACACAGCAAATTGGTAAAACAGGGATTGAACGATATTATGAAGAATTGTTACACGGTCAAGTAGGTTACCGACAAGTTGAAACAAATGTAAAAGGTCGAATAGTACGTGAGTTACACAGTGTTCCATCTACTGCCGGAAAAGACTTATTCTTACATTTGGATGTGAATTTACAGCGTGTGGCATCTGAAGCATTAGGAGATTTTAACGGTGCTGTCGTTGTGCTTGAACCACAGACCGGTGGTGTATTGGCAATGGTGAGTAAGCCTGACTTTGATCCTAACCTATTTGTATCTGGAATTAGTACTAAAGATTACTCTGTGTTACGAGACTCGCTGGATAGACCTCTTTTCGATAGAAGTCTACGAGGCCATTATCCGCCAGGTTCAACACTTAAGCCTTTTGTGGCTTTAGCTGGTTTAGAGCTTGGTTTGATTAATGAACAAACGCAAAGTTTTTGTCCTGGCTGGTTTAAATTGCCTGGCCAAGATCATCGTTATCGATGTTGGAAGTCACATGGCCATGGTAAGGTGGATTTGAAAACCTCCATCGCACAATCTTGCGATGTTTATTTTTATGATCTTGCTCATGCCTTAGGCATTGATCCATTACATGATTTTTTAGATATCTTTGGCTTTGGACACCGCACCGGTATTGATGTCCCTAGTGAAAGTAAAGGACTGTCGCCATCGAGTGAGTGGAAGCGAACGACACGTAATAAAGCATGGTACCCAGGTGAAACCGTTATCTCTGGAATCGGTCAAGGCTTTAACCAAACCACACCTATTCAACTTGCCCATGCAACAGCAACACTAGCAATGAGAGGCGTTGATATTAGTCCGCAAGTGGCGCGAGCAAGTCGCAATAGTGGTGAAAGTGAGTTACAACTGATTGCACCTAAAAAAGCAGATGGATTAGCGATGGATAAGAGTGAGCATTGGGAAGCGGTTATTGATTCAATGATTGAAGTAACGCATGGTACGCGGGGTACTGCACGTCATGTAGGTAAAGGTCTACCATTTAAAATCGCTGGTAAGACAGGTACTGCCCAAGTATTTGGAATTAAACAAGACGAAAAATATGATGCTGAAACCTTAGCAAAAAAACTGCACGACCATGCTCTATTCATTGCTTTTGCACCTGCTGACAACCCTGAAATAGTGATTGCTGTTGTGGTGGAAAATGGGGGAAGTGGTAGTCGAACTGCAGCACCGGTTGCTCGAAAAATATTAGACCAATACTTTGGGATAAGCGCTGATGAGTAGTCTAATTTATGATGGATCAAATCCTCAGCGGTGGAGCATAACCAACGCCTTAAGAAAGATCCATATTGATGCTATTTTATTGTTGGGGCTACTGTCCTTGTTAGGTGCTGGCCTGATGATTTTATATAGTGCCGGTGATCAAAGTTCAGCATTGATGGTGAGACAGCTAACCAGAATGGCGGCAGCCTTTTTTGTTCTACTATTTCTTGCAAACGTTCATCCTGATCGAATGCGCGATTTTTCTTATTGGGTTTATGGTGCGGGTTTAGTATTACTTATTGCCGTATTGGCTTTTGGTCACGAGGGTAAAGGTGCTCAACGCTGGTTAGATTTAGGTTTCTTTCGTTTCCAACCATCAGAGATAATGAAGTTAGCTGTCCCGTTACTTGTTGCTACTTATCTAGCCGAGCGGCCATTAGCACCTTCTATTTCAAGGTTGATAATAGCGTTAGTCATGGTCATTGTGCCATCACTATTAATTGCTAAACAGCCTGACTTGGGTACCTCATTATTGATTGCGAGCTCTGGTTTGATAGTTATCTTTTTATCTGGAATTTCTTGGCGAATCATTATTGGGTTTATAACTGTCTGTACATCAGCGTTACCGGTGTTGTGGTATGTGATGCATGATTATCAGAAGAAACGTGTATTAACATTTTTAAACCCTGAAAATGATCCATTAGGAGCGGGTTACCATATCATTCAATCAAAAATAGCTATTGGTTCAGGTGGTTTATTTGGCCGAGGTTGGTTGGAAGGAACACAGTCTCATTTGGCTTTTTTACCTGAGCGGTCAACGGATTTCATCTTCTCTGTTATTGCAGAAGAGTTCGGCTTGTTAGGTGTTGGGGGCTTACTCATATTGTATTTATTTATCGCCGGAAGAGGCTTGTATATTGCGAGTCAGGCCCAAACAAGTTTTGCGCGATTATTGGCCGGGAGTATTTCGATGACTTTCTTGGTCTATGTATTTGTTAATGTCGGGATGGTGACGGGATTATTGCCTGTAGTAGGCGTACCGTTACCCTTAGTTAGTTATGGAGGCACATCAATGGTGACCTTACTTGCTGGCTTCGGTATCCTAATGTCTATCCATACCCATCGAAGGATGATGTCACCGTGAAGAATATAACTGCAACACTTATTTTCCTATTAGGAATGATGCCTGTTTATGCTAATTCTGAATTGCCAGGAATAGAAAAGTTTATTGCTGAAATGGAATCAAAGCATGGTTTTGATAACAAGAAATTACATGCGTTATTTTCTGAGGTAGAGGTTAAGGACTCTATTCTTAAAGCGATTTCTCGTCCCGCAGAAAAAAGTAAACCTTGGTATGACTACCGTAAAATATTTATTACAGATAAACGTATCAAGGGGGGCGTCAAATTCTGGCAGGAATATGCTCAAACTTTGGCTGATGCCGAAAACAAATATGGTGTTCCTGCAGAAGTCATCATTGCAATATTAGGTGTTGAGACACGTTATGGCGGTAATGTTGGTGGCTACCGCGTTGTAGATGCTTTATCGACATTAGCATTTCGTTATCCGCCAAGAAGCAAATTCTTTCGTAGTGAATTAGAGCACTTTTTATTGCTTACCCGAGAAGAAAATAAATCACGGCTTACCCCTATCGGTTCATATGCGGGTGCCATGGGATTAGGACAGTTCATGCCAAGTAGTTATCGTGCATATGCGGTCGACTTTGATAATGATGGGCTGCGTGATATTTGGACTAATCGTGTTGATGCGATTGGGAGTATTGCTAATTATCTTAAGCGCCATGGTTGGGTCGCCGGCGAAAGCATTACCCATAGAACTAAGTTTGCAGGCCAAGAAGTCACCGCTTTAATAAAGAAAGGTTATAAACCGAGTCTCACACGTGAAGAATTGTCTACTGCTGGCGTGTCATTAAACGGACTTCCTAGTGGGCAAGATTCTATTGCCATTATTTCTTTAACCCAGAAAAATGGTGAAGAGTATTGGTTAGCCCGACAGAATTTTTATAGCATTACTCGATATAATCACAGTCGAATGTATGCAATGGCTGTGACACAGTTGGCGGATGCGATTCGCCAACAATATGAGTCGCTACAAAAATGATGCTATTAAAAAAGCTGAGCATTGTCATGTTCCTACTTACCCTAGTGGCATGTGGAACGATAGGTTCTAAAGACAGTGCACCAAGAAATGCACCTGATGTTTCAAATGTCCCTAATGCCGTTCCTCGAGATGAACCTCGAAGTAAATATGGTAATCCAGATCATTATGAAGTGTTTGGTAAGCGTTATTACACCTTAAAAACCAGTCGTGGCTATCATGAGAAAGGTATTGCTTCGTGGTATGGTAAAAAATTCCATGGGCGACGAACTTCCAGTGGTGAAACGTACGATATGTATGCCATGACGGCAGCACATAAAACCTTGCCATTACCAAGTTACTTAGAAGTTACTAATTTAAGTAATGGTAAAAAAGTGATTGTTAAGGTGAATGACCGAGGTCCATTTCATGGCAATCGTTTGATTGATTTATCATATAGTGCGGCTACGAAACTCGGCATTATTGGTAAAGGTACAGGCATGGTGGAGCTTCGTGTCATTACTAATGGCAAAGTCGCAACAACGCCTGTTACTGAGAGAGCTGATGCATCGCGCTCAAGTGGTCCTGTGGGCTTATATCTTCAGGTCGGTGCTTTTAGTACTGAGCATAGTGCAGATCAATTAAGAGCAAAATTACAAGGGGATATTGGTGATGCTGTTCTTATTGTTCCGTTACAAAAACCGAATGGTAATTTATATCGAGTACGTGTTGGGCCTTTAGCCAATGTAGAATATGGTGATTCTTTAGCGTCTCGCTTGCTTGATTTAGGTTATAACGACTCCCATATAGTAGTCGAGTAAGAAATTAGAGACTTTTGTATGAGCTGTCTTTTTCGCCATTACAAGGCAAAAAGTCCTTGTCATAAAGAGGTCTTAGTTAAATAAAACTGTTTTTTTTGAGAGTAAATTAATGTTTAAACTAATAAAACTAGTGATGGTATCTTATTTTCTGCTGAGCGTTTCAGCAGCGTATGCCGTTATTACACCGAATCCAACTGCACCTACTATCGCTGCAAAATCATACATTCTGCAAGACTTTGCCAGTGGCCGCGTTATTGCTGAACTAAATTCAGATCAACGTTTACCACCTGCAAGTATTACTAAATTAATGACAGCCTATGTTGTTTCTCATGAACTTGCTAATGGAAATATCAATTTAGCAGATGAAGTGTTAATCAGTGAAAAAGCATGGCGAATGGTGGGATCACGTAGTTTTATTGAAGTAAATACAAAAGTACCTGTCGAGGTATTACTACGCGGCATGATTATTCAATCGGGTAATGATGCAGCCGTTGCATTAGCAGAACATATTGCGGGTAGTGAAGAAACCTTCGCTCAAATGATGAATCAATATGCACAACAATTAGGTATGTTTAATACAAACTACCAAAATGCGACAGGCTTGCCGAGTGCGGAGCATTACACAACGGCGAAAGATATTGCTATTTTATCAACAGCGATTATTCGTGACTTCCCTGAAGAATATAAATGGTATGCCGAAAAAGAATTTACCTATAACAATATTACACAACATAACCGTAATAAATTGTTATGGCGTGATACGACTGTAGATGGTTTAAAAACAGGCCATACTGAAGAAGCTGGATATTGCCTTGCTGCATCGGCTAAAAGAAGTGGAATGCGCTTAGTGTCAGTTGTATTAGGTACACGCAGTGAGAATGCAAGAGCACAAGAAACTCAAAAGTTATTTAATTACGGTTTCCGTTTCTTCGAAAGTCATGAACTTTATAAAGCACAAGATAAAATTGCTGATGTTAAAGTTTGGAAAGGCGCAGAGAAGCTCGTTAACCTTGGTTTAGAACAGTCACTCGCGGTAACAGTACCACGCGGTCGTTATAAAGAACTTGTGGCAACAACAAATATTCAACAACCTGTCATTGCACCAATAGAACTCGGTTCCACATTAGGTCAGGTTGAGATCCGTCTTGGTGATGAGCTTATTGCTACACAAACATTAATTGCATTAAATGGCGTTGAACAAGGCAGTTGGTGGCGTCGCTTGATCGATAGCTTGATGATGTTAATCTGGGGATAGCTTCAATGAACGATGTTTATTTAAATGGTGAATTTCTAGCGGCTGACAAGGCAAAAGTCTCTGTGTTTGATCGGGGGTTCTTATTAGGTGATGGCGTGTATGAAGTCATTCCTGTCTATGATGGCCACAGCTTTCAATTAGATGGACATTTAGAACGCTTACAAGCCAGCCTTGATGGGGTAAGAATGAGTAATCCTCATTCGAATGAACAATGGAAAAGCCTAATTAAACGACTTGTTGAATTAAATGGTGGTGGCAATCAATCACTTTATTTACAAGTGACTCGAGGCGTTGCTCCACGTGATCATGTCTTCCCTGAAGGTGTCACACCAACAGCATTTGCTATGAGCAACCCATTACAAGCGGTATCAAAAAAATATAAACAAGAAGGTGTGGCAGCTATAACATTGCCAGACATTCGTTGGCAAAACTGTAATATTAAGGCTATTACCTTATTGCCGAACAGTTTGCTTAAGCAGCAAGCACAAGATGCTGGCGCGGTAGAAGCTTTATTAATTCGTGACGGTTATTTAACGGAAGGGGCAGCGAGTAATGCCTATGTGGTATTAGATGGCACTATTTTTACTGCGCCAAAAGATGAAAAAGTATTGCCAGGTATAACGCGTGAAGTTGTTATTGCTTTGGCTAAGAAAGCAAGCATACCTTTGATTGAGGAGGCCGTGAGTGAAGCTCAGTTACTACAAGCTGATGAAGTGTGGATGAGTAGTTCTACTAAAGAAGTGTTGGCCATTACACGATTAGATGGTGAAAAGGTCGGTACAGGTGCTCCAGGCCCCGTGTGGCAGAAAATAGATGCACTTTATCAAGATTATAAAAAGGATGGTGCATCATGGCAGTAGAAGAAAATGAAGCTAAGATGGAGTTTCCATGTGACTATGGCATTAAAGCGATGGGCATAACATCTCCTGAGTTTGATGCTATTGTTGTTAGCATCGTTCGCCGTCATGTTGCAGATCTTAAAGAAGGCGCCATCTCAAGCAAGCAAAGTGCTGGTGGCAAGTTTACCTCGGTTACGATTGATTTTTATGTGACCAGCAGAGAACAGTTAGAAGCGATTCACCGCGACTTGATTAGCCATGAATTAGTTAAATACGTTCTCTAATTTAAGCTATGATTGTTAAAGATTTAGGGCTGGTGGACTATCAGAAAACCTGTGAAGCAATGCAAGACTTTACTGCCAAGCGTGATGAAAATACCGAAGATGAATTATGGTTAGTTGAACATCCTGCAGTATTTACCCAAGGTTTGAATGGAAAAGACGAACATATTCTTAGTCGGGGTAACATCCCTGTTGTTAAAACAGATCGGGGTGGTCAGGTAACCTATCATGGCCCTGGACAGCTTATTGCCTACACATTATTTGATTTAAAACGCCAAAAAATAGGCATTAGAGAAATGGTTTCACGCTTAGAAAAGAGTGTGATTAGCTTACTAGATGAACTAGGAGTTAAGTCACAAGCACGCTCTGATGCCCCTGGTGTTTATGTTGAAGAGTGTAAGATTGCGGCATTGGGTTTACGTGTTAAACGGGGATCGTGCTATCACGGATTAAGTTTAAATGTCGCCATGGATTTAAGCCCATTCTTAGATATTAACCCTTGTGGTTATCAAGGAATGGAAGTAATTGATATAAAAAGCCTAGGTCATGAATTAACCATGGAACAGGCAAAACAGAAATTTGTATTGGCACTTAATAGCCAAATGCATAAAGAGTATTAGATGACAGATAAAGTGAACAATAAACGTGATGTAAAAGCATTAAAAGGCGAGTCGAAAGTATCTCGAATCCCTATTAAGATAATACCGAGTGATCCTAAACGTAAACCAGCATGGATCCGTGCTAAAGCACCGAGTAATCCTGAAGTTATTCGTTTAAAGAAATTATTACGCGACAATAATCTTCATACAGTTTGTGAAGAAGCGGCTTGCCCTAATCTAGGTGAGTGCTTTACCCATGGAACGGCTACATTCTTGATTATGGGTAATATTTGTACACGCCGCTGTCCTTTTTGCGACATTGCACATGGCAAACCTGATCCTCTAGATAAAAATGAACCTAGTCATTTAGCGAAAACAATCGCGAGCATGCAGTTAAAACATGTGGTGGTGACATCGGTTGATCGTGATGATTTACGAGATGGTGGTTCAGCACATTTCACTCAATGCATTGCTGAAATTCGAGAGCAATCACCCCAAACTCAAATTGAAGTGTTGGTACCTGACTTTCGAGGTCGAATGGAAGTCGCGTTAGAAGAACTTGCTAAAAGTCCCCCTGATATCTTCAATCATAATCTAGAAAGCATCCCACGTTTGTACAAAGCGGTAAGACCAGGGTCAGACTATAAATGGTCACTTGATTTGATAAAAAGGTTTCAAGATATGCACCCAAATGTCCCGACTAAATCGGGTCTGATGTTAGGTTTAGGTGAAAGCATTGAAGAAGTGCATCAAGTGATGCAAGATTTACGTGATCATGGTTGTAGGATGTTAACGCTAGGTCAATACTTACAACCAAGCCGCCACCATCTTGCTGTAGAACGATTTGTTACGCCTGCTGAATTTGATGAGTTGGCAGTTGTTGCTAAGCAAATGGGCTTTGAACATGTTGCAAGTGGTCCAATGGTGAGATCGTCATATCATGCTGATTTGCAAGCACAAGGTGAGCATGTTTCCTAGACTTATTAGTTTCTATCGCCTTAGCATTGTCTAATAGAATATTCAAAAAGAGTCGAAGCTTCTTGTGTGATGATAAATTGAATTTAGAGTAAACTTGCATTTAGTGTGCTTTCTCAAGCAGAATACAAGTCAGAGATAATTATAAGTAGAAAGAGGGCGTAATAATGAAAGTAAGATCAATTACTAAAAATAAAGGTAAACCTGTTATTGGTTTAACGCCTACAGATTCACTTGATTTAGCTGTTTCATTAATGATGGAGCACCATATTGGCTCATTGGTTGTAACAGATAATGATAAATTGGTTGGAATTTTATCTGAACGTGACTTATTGGGTATCTTGCATGAAAAACATGCGATGTGGATACCATTAACTGCGATTGATGCAATGACAGCTGATCCAATAGTCTGTCATCCTGACAACACATTGGAAGAGGTGATGAGTATGATGGTTGAAAACAATGTGCGTCATTTACCTGTTGTTTTTGAAGGTAAGCTAGAAGGAATGTTATCAATAACGGATATCGTTGAAGAGCTACTTAAAAAAGCGAAATTTGAAAATAAATTATTGAAGAATTATATTCAAAACTGGCCAGATGCAGAAGAAGGTGATGTAGCGCAGTAGTTTAGGATATTTTATAAATAAACAAAAAAAGGCGGTCACTGACCGCCTTTTTTTGTTTTAGTGATTACGTTTACTATGAATCTAATGGAAAAGTTTCAGTCCGTAGGATCTGTAAATTATTCTCATCGGCAAAGTCGGTTAGAAATTCAAATAACATTTCATCATCTTCTTCAAGTGAAGCATCAATAACGACACATTTAACACCTTCAAGGCTCGCTAATTTAACATTAGGGTGGAATATAATGCGGCGACCTGGACCGTATGTCGCAACTGAACCACATAGGCGTTCTGCCCAATCACTAGGGCGGAACTTACCGCCTTCTTTGCTTATACCTTGAATAATGACTTTTCCAGTTGCTGCCATAGTGGATCTTCTCATCTGCGAATTATTAGTTTAATCCATCATTTTACTGCAAATATGACAGTTAGCGTAATAATATGAAAAATAAAGCTTATTTATACAGTTTATTATGAATAAACTCGTTCCTGTTTTAGCTTTTGCACGCATGTGAAAATAGGGCTATAGTCAGCACTACAGATTATTTTAAAGACTAAAAGGTTAGCCGAATAGAATGGAAAACAAGAAGATGAATTTAACCCTAAAGGTTGTTATTGGAATGGGACTAGGGATTGTTATAGGACTGTTCTTCAACCTCTCTGGGCTGAACGCTGATGGCAGTTTTGTTAATACCTATATCGTAGATGGTGCTTTTCACGTTATAGGTAAGATGTTTATCAATGCGTTAAAAATGCTTGTTGTGCCTTTAGTCTTCTTTTCGTTAATTTGTGGTGTATGTGGAATTGGTAACCTAAATACTTTAGGGCGCGTTGGATCTAAATCTTTTGCACTGTATATGTTAACAACTGCTATCGCGATTACTGTCGCGATGACAATAGCCTTAACTGCTGGTATTGGTGAGGGAATGAATCTCGCTGGCACTGCAAGTTTTACTGCTAAAGAAGCGCCACCGTTAACAGATGTCTTTATTAATATCATTCCTTCAAACCCTGTTAAAGCGATGGCAAATGGCGATATGTTGCCATTAATCTTCTTTTCGATATTAGTTGGCATTAGCATGCTTATGCTAGGTACAAAGGCTAAGGGCTTTATTGAAGGTGCTGAAATTGCCAATGAAATCATGATGAAAATGGTTAACATTATTATGGCTGCTGCACCGTATGCAGTATTTGTTTTAATTGCAAAATCAATGGCGAACTTAGGTACTGAACTGTTAGGACAGTTAGTTGGCTATGTTCTTGTTCTTGTTGGAGCATTATTCTTTCATTTATTTGTAACGCTGATGTTAGTGCTTAAATTCTTTTCGGGTTTAAACCCAATACTGTTTCTTAAAAAAATTAGAAGTGCACAAGTATTTGCATTTAGCACGGCCAGTTCTAACGCCACGATTCCAGTAACATTAAGAGCCGTTACGCAGCGTATGGGGGTGAATAATTCCGTTGCTTCATTCACCGTACCATTTGGTGCCACGATTAATATGGACGGTACAGCTATCATGCAGGGTGTAGCAACGGTCTTTATTGCCAATATTTATAGTGCAGATTTGGGTACTGCTGAATATATAACTGTCATTCTTATGTCTGTATTAGCCTCAATTGGTACGGCTGGTGTACCTGGTGTAGGCTTGATTATGCTCTCAATGGTGTTTGCTCAAGTCGGCCTGCCTATTGAAGGAATTGGTTTGATATTAGGTGTTGATCGTTTGATGGATATGATTAGAACCGCAGTGAATGTTTCTGGTGATGCAGTGGTTTCAACCATTGTTGCTAAAAGTGAAAGTAAATTTGATTTAGCTACCTATAATGATCTCGATGCTGGTGTTGTATTGAATGATGATTTACATGTTGATCCGGCTGTTGAGAAGGAGTTGGCAGAGGCTATTCAAAACACTCAAAATCAATCTTAATTTATCATCTATGTTTTTTGGAAAAATTCAAAGTAATTAAAGCACTAAGCCTATTTATAGACGGCAATAAACCCCGTATAATTAGCCGATTATTTGACTATGAATTAAGAGCAAGCTAGTGGCTGATTACAAACACACCTTAAACCTGCCGGCAACAAAGTTCCCTATGAAGGCTGGATTGCCTAATCGTGAACCGTTGATACTAAAGCGTTGGCAAGAAAACAACCTGTATCAGAAGATGCGTGATAATGCTCAAGGTAGACCAACATTTATCTTACATGATGGTCCTCCATATGCGAATGGTGATATTCATATTGGCCACGCAGTTAATAAAATTCTTAAAGATATTATTCTTAAATCAAAAACATTAAGTGGTTTTGATACGCCGTATGTCCCTGGTTGGGATTGTCACGGTCTGCCGATTGAACTGAATGTTGAGAAAAAAATTGGTAAACCCGGCAAAAAAGTAACTGCTGCTGAGTTTCGAGCAGCATGTCGTATCTATGCTCAAAAACAAGTAGATGGTCAGCGCGAAGACTTTAAACGTCTAGGTGTATTAGCTGAGTGGGATAATCCTTATCTAACCATGGATTTTAGCTTTGAAGCCGATATTATTCGCACACTGAATGAGATTGTTAAGCAAGGTCATCTGCATAAAGGTGTGAAACCTGTTCATTGGTGTGTAGATTGTGGCAGCGCCTTGGCTGAAGCTGAAGTTGAATATGAAGATAAAAAATCTCCCGCTATTGATGTGCGTTTTACGGTTGTAGATAATGATGCATTTGACGCCGCAACAAAGTCTGCAGGCACAGGGAAAATCAGTGTTCCAATCTGGACAACAACGCCGTGGACACTGCCAGCTAACCAAGCGGTATCATTAAACCCTGCTTATGATTATGTGGTTATACAAGCTGCTGATGAACGTTTGTTATTAGCTGAAGCCTTGTATGAATCCGCATTAGAACGTTATGAAATGTCAGGTGAGGTGATTGCTCGAATTAAGGGTGAAGATGTTGAAGGTTTATTGTTACAACATCCATTTTATGACAAACAAGTGCCCATCATTTTAGGTGATCATGTTACGGCTGATGCGGGTACAGGTGCTGTTCATACTGCACCAGGTCATGGTCAAGACGATTTCACTGTTGGTCTAAAATATGACTTAGAAGTCTACAATCCTGTTGGTTCAAATGGTGTGTTTTTACCGGATACTGAGATTTTTGCTGGTCAGTCAGTCTTTAAAGCTAACCCAGCCGTTATTGAGTTATTGATAGAAAACGGCGCGTTGTTGAATCATATTGATATCCAACATAGTTACCCACATTGCTGGCGTCATAAAAGTCCTATAATTTTCCGTGCAACACCGCAATGGTTTGTGAGTATGGATCAAAATGGTCTACGTGATGCAGCTATGCAAGCAATTACTGATACACAGTGGATGCCAGAATGGGGCCAAAAACGTATAGAAAGTATGGTTGAAGGTCGACCTGATTGGTGTGTGTCTCGTCAACGTACTTGGGGTGTGCCGATTCCATTATTTGTTCATAAAGAAACAGGTGAACTTCATTCAAATACACAAGTAATTATGGAACAAGTTGCTCAAAAGGTTGAGCAAGAGGGTATTGATGCTTGGTTTGAGTCTGAGACATCCGACTGGTTAGGTGATGATGGCGATAATTACGACAAAGTATCTGATACCTTAGATGTGTGGTTTGATTCTGGTGTATCTCATGCCTGTGTTTTAGCGCGCCGTGACTACTTGCAACGTCCTGCTGATTTATACTTAGAAGGTAGTGATCAGCATCGTGGTTGGTTCCAGTCATCATTAATCACATCGATTGGCTCAACAGGTAAAGCACCTTATACATCTGTGTTAACACATGGTTTTGTCGTGGATGCTAGCGGCAAAAAAATGTCAAAATCTGTCGGTAATGTTGTTGCACCACAAAAAGTGGTCAATAACTTGGGTGCAGACATTATTCGTTTATGGGCTGCATCTTCAGATTACAGTGCTGAAATGAGTGTGTCAGATGAAATTTTAAAACGTACTGCTGATTCATATCGTCGTATTCGTAATACATCACGTTACTTACTATCAAACTTGTTTGATTTTAATCCAGCAACTGATTTGCTTGAAATGGAACAATTATTACCATTAGATCGCTGGGCTGTGGATCGTGCTTATCAGTGTCAGCAAGATATTTTGGCTGCCTATGAAACATACAACTTTCATGTGATTTATCAAAAAATCCATAATTTCTGTGCTCAGGAAATGGGTAGTTTGTATTTGGATATGACTAAAGATCGTCAGTACACAATGAAAAGTGACAGCGTAGGCCGTCGTTCAAGTCAAACTGCGATGTATCATATTATTGAAGCATTAACACGCTGGATGGCGCCAATCCTAAGCTTTACGGCTGATGAATTGTGGGACTATCTACCGGGTGAGCGTAATGAATCTGTATTATTAAACATGTGGTATGAAGGACTGACACCTTTAGCTGATGATTCTAAATTTGATCTAGCACTGTGGGAGCAAGTATTCAACGTTCGTGATGCTGTTTCAAAAGAGTTAGAAGCATTACGTGCTGATGGCAAGATTAAAGGTGGTTTAACTGCTGAAGTATCTTTATTTGCTGAGCCTGCATTATATGAAGCGTTAAACACTTTGGGTGATGAGCTAAAATTTGTATTGATCACATCACGAGCGACGCTATTAGCAGCAAGTGACAAACCGAGTGACGCAATTGAAAGTTCAGTGTCAGGCTTATCATTAGTATTAACACCTGCTGAGCATGAGCGTTGTGATCGCTGTTGGCATCAAACTGAAGAAGTTGGCAAAGATGAAACGCACCCTGAGTTATGTGATCGTTGTATCGACAATGTTGATGGCGAAGGCGAACAACGCCTGTATGTTTAAGGTTTAAGACATCTCTATGTTGAAATATTTATGGTTATCAGGTTTGGTGATTATTTTAGACCAAGCATCAAAGTGGTTGATGGTGTCATGGCTATCACTTTATGAAACTGTGGCTGTTATTCCTTATTTCAATTTAACGATGGCGCACAATACTGGGGCTGCATTTAGCTTTTTAGCTGGTGCTGGCGGTTGGCAGCGTTGGTTCTTTATGGGCATTACATTCCTTATTAGTATTGCGCTATTTATTTGGCTTAAAAAGCTTGGGTCTCAGGCCAAATTAGAGGCTATTTCAATTAGCTTGATTTTAGGCGGTGCTATTGGAAATGTGATTGACCGAATTTATTTTGGCTATGTTATCGACTTTTTAGATGTTTATGTCGGTTCATACCACTGGCCAGCTTTCAATATTGCAGATGCAGCAATTTGTATTGGTGCAGCATTGTTGATTATTGATAGTTTTATCGCTAAGCCGGAGCTAGATAAAGCATGAGCTTTTGTGATTTAGCATTAGAGTGCGTAACTCAATTACAGCCTTATGTGCCAGGCAAACCTATTGAAGAGTTGGAACGTGAGCTGGGTATTTCAGATATCGTTAAACTTGCATCTAATGAAAATCCATTAGGTCCTTCAGAAAATGTACTGGCAGCCATAGCTGAAGCAAGTAAAGAAGTAAGCCGTTACCCTGACGGTAATGGCTTTACATTAAAGTCTGCATTGGCTGAGAAATATACGTTAAATACAGATCAAATTACGCTTGGAAATGGGTCAAATGATGTCTTAGAGTTAATTGCTCGAGCCTTTGTATCACCTGATGAAGAAGTTCTCTTTTCACAATATGCCTTTGCTGTGTATCCTCTCGTAACGCAAGCGATCGGTGCTAAGGCTGTGATTGCATCTGCACGTGATTATGGTCACGATCTGTATGCAATGAGCACATTGATTAATGAAAAAACAAAGCTCATATTTATTGCTAATCCTAATAACCCAACAGGAACATATCTGCCAGTAGCAGAGTTAGAGGCCTTTATTGCAGCAGTGCCAATGCAGACATTAGTAGTCTTAGATGAAGCCTATGTGGAATATGGAGAGCAGGATATTGATAGCATTAGCTTGTTAGAGAAATATCCCAATTTGATCATTACACGAACATTCTCTAAGGCCTATGGTTTAGCTGGTTTACGTGTAGGTTATGCATTGTCTCACTCAGACGTTGCTGATTTGTTAAATCGTATTCGCCAACCCTTTAATGTTAATAGTTTGGCATTAGCAGCAGCAAAAGTGGCATTGTCAGATGATGACTATATTGCTAAAACTAAACAGTTAAATAATGCAGGAATGAATCAGCTTATTTCTGGGCTAGATGCCTTAGGTTTAACAGTAATTCCATCAAAAGGTAACTTTATTACAGTTGATGTGAAACGAAATGGTGAAGAGGTCTTTGCTGATTTATTACGTTTAGGCGTTATCGTACGCCCAGTTTCAAATTATGGTTTACCGAAACATATTCGAGTTAGTGTCGGTTTGGAAATCGAAAACCAACGTTTTCTTGATGCACTAGGACAAATAATATGATTAATCGTCTTGCCGTTATCGGTGTTGGCTTGATCGGTGGTTCTCTGTCCTTAGCATTAAAAGAAGCAGGTGCTGTTAGAGATGTGATTGGTTATTCACGTACAGAAAGCGTACGTCAAGAGGCGCTAGAACTAGGGCTTATCGATAGTGCAGCATCAAGTATAAGTGATGCTGTTAAGAATGCAGATATGATCTTTCTTGCTGTACCAATGGCGGCAATGGGTACTGTGCTGGCTGAGATTGTAGACTATATTAAAGACGATGCCATTATTACGGACGGTGGTAGTGCTAAAGGTCAGTTAGTTGATATTGCTAGAGATGTATTAGGCGATAAATTTAGTCAATTTGTACCGGGCCATCCGATTGCAGGGACAGAAAAAAGTGGTCCGAGTGCTGCCTTTTCGACACTTTATCAAGACCATCGTGTGGTATTAACTCCGGTAGCTGAAACAAATAGCGATGCATTAGAAAAAGTACGAACTATGTGGCAAGCAGCTGGGGCTGAAGTCTACGATATGGATGTGAAGCATCATGATGTGGTACTGGCAGCAACCAGTCATTTGCCTCATATATTAGCGTTTAATTTAGTTGGAATGTTAGCTGAACGTGATGATTGTGATGACGTTTTACGTTATGCCGCGGGTGGATTTAAAGATTTCTCGCGTATAGCATCGAGTGATGCAGTAATGTGGCGAGATATTTCACTTAGCAATAGTGAAGCAATTTTAGGTTTGATACAGCAATATCAGCAAGGTTTATCTGAACTTGAACATGCCATTAAGAATAAAGATGGTGAAACATTAAAAACAGTATTTGAACGAGCAAAACAAGCACGTGATACGCGATTTAAATAAGCTTAAAAGTGGAGTTGATTAGCAGTGAGTAGCGAACAAAAAAAGAACTATGTCGTACAACCAGGTGGAAAGTTACAGGGTAAGATACGGGTGCCTGGTGATAAATCAATCTCACATCGTTCAATCATGCTTGGCTCATTAGCTGAAGGTGTGACGGAAGTATCTGGTTTTTTAGAAGGTGAAGATGCATTAGCAACACTCGCATCATTTCGTGCTATGGGTGTACAGATTGATGGACCAGAAGATGGCAAGGTAACGGTTCATGGTGTTGGTATGCATGGACTAAAAGCACCTGAAAGCGATGTTTATTTAGGTAACTCGGGTACATCTATTCGATTATTAAGTGGTTTGCTTTCAGGCCAAGATTTTGAAAGCACACTGACAGGTGATAAATCTTTGTCAGGAAGGCCTATGCGTCGTGTAACAGATCCTTTAGCTCAAATGGGCGCAGTAATTGATAGTAATGATGGTAAGCCACCACTAACGATTAAATCTGGTAACTCACTATCTGGAATTACCTACACATTACCTATGGCCAGTGCACAAGTTAAATCATGTGTCCTATTGGCTGGAATGTATGCACAAGGTACAACGACTGTCACAGAACCAGCTCCAACACGTGATCATACTGAACGCATGTTATCAGGCATGGGATATAACGTTGATGTGCAAGGTGATACGGTTTCACTCGTAGGTGGTGGACAATTAACGGCAACGAATATAGATGTGCCAGCAGATATATCATCTGCAACTTTCTTTATGGTCGGTGCTGCTATTTCTCAAGGCTCAGATATTACACTGACACATGTTGGTATTAATCCAACACGTATTGGTGTTATTAATATTTTACGTTTAATGGGTGCTGATATATCGCTATCAAATGAAGGTTTAACAGGGGGAGAGCCTGTTGCAGATATTCGTATTAAATATGCACCATTAAAAGGTATTCAGATCCCTGAAGATCAAGTGCCATTAGCGATTGATGAATTCCCAGCTTTATTTGTAGCAGCAGCATGCGCTGAAGGTCAGACAGTATTGACGGGCGCAGAAGAATTAAGAGTTAAAGAAAGTGATCGTATTCAAGCAATGGCTGATGGTTTGCAAATCCTAGGTATTGATGCTCAATCAACATCAGATGGCATCATTATTAATGGGGGCGTGATTGGTAGTGGTGAAGTTGAAAGTCATGATGATCATCGCATTGCCATGTCATTTGCAATTGCAGGTTTACAAGCTGGAGGCACAATTATCGTTAATGATTGTGCAAATGTAGCAACATCATTCCCTAACTTTGTTAGCTTGGCTAATGAAGCTGGATTAGAGTTGGAACAAGTCGATGGCTGATATTCCTGTATTAACGATTGATGGTCCCAGTGGTTCAGGCAAAGGTACGATTGCGCAACTTATGGCAAAAAAGCTAGGTTGGCACTATTTAGATAGTGGTGCTATCTATCGCGTTTTAGCTCAGGCAGCGATTAAGCACAATGTGAATTTAGCTGATGAAGTGACATTGGCTAAGATGGCAGAAGCTTTGGATTTAGTTTTTACATTAGATAATGATACGTTAATTGTCATGCTTGAAGGGCAAGACGTTAGCTTGCTGATACGTAGTGAGCAAGCGGGTAATGCGGCATCGAAGGTCGCAGCTTTGCCGTTAGTTCGCGCTGCATTATTAAATCGCCAACATAATTTTAGACAATTACCGGGCCTAGTTACTGATGGTCGAGATATGGGAACGGTTGTTTTTCCTAATGCTCAGCATAAAGTGTATTTAACGGCAAGTGCTAAGGTGCGAGCAGAAAGACGATATAAGCAGTTGAAAGAGAAGGGAATTGAGAGTAACCTTTCCGCTCTTGAGACTGAGATTTCTGAACGAGATGATAGAGATAGTCAACGTGACGTTGCGCCACTAAGGCCTGCGGACGATGCATTACAACTTGATTCCAGCGCTTTAGGAATTGACGATGTTTATAGACATATCTTGGCAAAGTGCACGGATATGTAATTTGAGTACTTATCAATAAGAATATTATCGATAAGTTTTTTTAACTTCCTACTTCGGTAGGTATTTTTAAGTGGTTCTAGTTTTATATAGAGCCAAGGATAGATAATAATGAGCGAAAGCTTTGCGGATCTCTTTGAAGAGAGTTTAAGTTTAACACCTATGCAACCAGGCAAAATTGTATCTGGTATGGTTGTAAGTGTTGGTTCTGATGTTGTAATGGTAAATGCTGGTTTAAAATCAGAAGGTGCTATTCCAGTTGAAGAATTTTATAACGAAAAAGGTGAAATCACTGTTGAAGTTGGTGATTTGGTAGATGTTTCTTTAGAAACATTAGAAGATGGTTTCGGTGCAACACAACTATCTCGTGAAAAAGCCAAAGCAGCTGAAGCATGGATCAAACTTGAGCATGCGTTTGAAGGCAATGAAACTGTTACTGGTGTAATGACTGGTAAAGTAAAAGGTGGTTTCACTGTTGAATTAGAAAACATTCGTGCGTTCTTACCAGGTTCATTAGTAGATGTTCGTCCACTTCGTGATACTTCTCACTTAGAAGGCAAAGAGCTTGAGTTCAAGTTAATTAAACTTGATCGTCCACGTAACAACATCGTTGTTTCTCGCCGTGCAATCATGGAAGCAGAAAACTCTGTTGAACGTGAAGCGTTATTAGAAACGTTAGAAGAAGATAAAATCGTTAAAGGTGTGGTTAAAAACCTTACTGACTACGGTGCATTCGTTGACCTTGGTGGTATTGATGGTCTTCTACATATCACAGATATGGCTTGGAAACGTGTTAAACACCCATCTGAAGTTGTTACAATCGGCGACGAAATCGAAGTTCAAGTATTGAAATTCGATAAAGAACGCGAACGTGTATCTTTGGGTCTTAAACAAATGGGCAGCGATCCTTGGCAAGATATTGCTAACCGCTACCCAAGCACTAGCCGTCTACAAGGTAAGGTTACCAACATTGCTGACTACGGTTGCTTCGTTGAAATTGAAGACGGTGTTGAAGGTTTAGTCCATATGTCTGAAATGGACTGGACTAACAAAAATGTACACCCATCTAAAGTGGTTCAATTAGGTGATGAAGTTGAAGTAATGGTTCTAGAGATCGATGCTGAACGTCGTCGTATATCTTTAGGTATGAAACAATGTAAACCTAACCCTTGGGAAGAGTTTGCAATGACTCATAACAAAGGTGACAAAGTTTCTGGTTCAATCAAATCTATTACAGACTTCGGTGTATTCATCGGTCTTGACGGTGGAATTGATGGCCTTATTCACTTATCAGACCTTTCATGGGAAGAAGAGAATGAAGACTTAATTCGTGACCACAAAAAAGGTGATGAGTTAGAAGCGGTTGTTTTAGCTATTGACCCTGAACGTGAGCGTATTTCATTAGGCGTTAAGCAAATGCAAGACGACCCATACTCACAATACATGTCAGAGCACCCACGTGGTACAAACGTTACCGGTAAGGTAACTGAAGTTGATGCTCGTGGCGCGACAATTGAACTTGCTGATGGTGTTGAAGGTTATGTCCGTGTTGCAGATATTTCACGTGAACGTACTGAAGATGCTAGTAAAGTATTATCAGTTGGTGATGAAATTGAAGCGAAATTTACGGGTTCATCACGTAAAGATCGCACTTTAACATTATCTATCAAAGCGAAAGATTCTCAAGAAGAAACTGAAGCATTGAAAGAATACTCAAATGTCGCTAGCGATGGCGCTACAACATTGGGTGATTTGTTGAAAGCACAAATGGATCAAAGCGATAGTTAGTCTGCTTTAAAATCGACAGGTATTCAAACGACAGTTTGGATACCTGTTTTTTTAGACTATAGATTGGTTCTGTTAAATTTCAAGGTTAAATCTAAGGAAATTAAGACATATGACAAAGTCAGATTTGATTGAAATATTATCTGAAAAACAATCACTTTTAAATTATCGTGATGTTGAATTAGCAGTAAGACTTATAATTGAACAGATGAGTGATAATTTAGCAACGGGAGAACGTATCGAAATTCGTGGTTTCGGTAGTTTTACTTTACATCATCGTCCACCAAGAGTGGGACGTAACCCTAAAAGTGGTGAATCAGTAGATTTAAGTGAAAAATATGTACCTCATTTTAAGCCAGGAAAAGAGTTACGTGATCGAGTCAATGACGCAGCAGGATTTTAGTTTTTAAGTCATTACTAGACAATAATGGATATTAATCTGGAGACTCACTCCGGAATGAACGAAATAGTATCTTATGGCGACAATGAAGTCGTCATAAGAACTTCGAATAATATAGAGTTAGCCTATAATCAGCCGCTAATTATCTCCCCAACAAACTTTATCAGTAATAAATCGACCTCACTAGATAGTAATGAGGATATTGTATTTCTAATTGGCCTTAAGCCCGAAGTTTTGATTTTTACAAACATAGCGGCTTCTCATTTTCCACCTAAAATAAGAACAAAATTTGAGGCCCATGCTATTGGGGTCGAGCTCATGTCTCTTGGTGCCGCATGTCGTACTTATAATCTACTTGTTTCAGAAGGACGGAAAGTGGTTTTAATTGTACGATTTTGAGTTTTTTTACTTGAATATTACGCAAGCTAGAATGACCGTATGACTTACAAGTGAATCTACTTACATAACATCTGAATACATCGAGACCATTAAAGTAATGATTTATCATTGTTTTCAGCAATTAAGCTGCTTTTACAATATTTGAAACTCTTGACCTGTGAGGGTGAAGTAAGGACAATTGTCTCCTACGAAGGTAATATAGATGTAAATAACGCTAAAGTAAGGCTTTTCACATAACGCCTGATCTAGATTCAGGTAATGTATTAAGATGGTTTTAGCTAATGCAATAAAATATTTAAAGCTTTGAATTTAAGGCGTGATGGAATTAGGACTTCTCCCTGAACTTAGGCTGAAGGTGTTATATGTTTTTCATTGATAGAAGGTGTGGTCGCTATGCAAGCGGAACAACAATATAGTTTTGAGATAGTTAAGTGGTTTGCCTATATGGCAGTTGTTTATTTAGTGATTGGTACAGGGCTAGGTGTTTATATTGCTTCAGAATTAGCTTGGCCATTGCTTTATATTACCATTCCATTCTCAGATATTAATTTGGTATTTGGTAACCCAGATAATCCTTATACTAGTTTTGGACGTTTAAGACCTTTACACACCAATACGGTTATTTTCGCTTTTGGTGGGTCAACATTAATGGCGACCGCTTATTACATTGTACAACGAACGTCAGCTGTACGACTGTGGAGTGATAAATTAGCATGGTTTACATTTTGGGGCTGGAATTTAGTTATTTTAGGTTTTGCAATCACATTACCTATGGGAATCACCCAATCTAAAGAATATGCTGAAATGGAATGGCCTTTGGATATTTTACTCGCTGTTGTATGGCTAGTTTATAGTTTTAACTTCATCATGACGTTATCTATTCGTAAAATTTCCCACATTTATGTTGCTAACTGGTTCTTTCTGGCAATGATGGTCATGATTACCTATCTCCACATTATTAATAGCCTTGCCATTCCTGTTGAATTGTTTAAATCATATTCAATTTTTGCAGGTGTTCAAGATGCCATGATTCAATGGTGGTGGGGACATAACGCGGTTGGTTTCTTCTTAACTGCAGGTTTCTTAGGCATCATGTATTACTTTGTTCCTAAGCAAGCAAACCGTCCAGTTTACTCATATCGTTTATCTGTAATTCACTTCTGGGCATTAACATTTGGTTATGTATGGCTAGGTGCCCATCACTTGCAATACACCGCATTACCAGATTGGACCGGTTCATTAGGTGCTGCGATTTCTTTGGCTATGATAATCCCATCATGGGGCGGTGCTATTAACGGTATGTTCACATTAAGTGGTGCATGGGACAAATTACGCACGGATTATATCTTACGATTCTTAATTGTATCATTAGCCTTTTATGCAATGTCTACATTTGAAGGGCCCATTATGGCTTCTAAAACAGTTAATGCTTTATCTCATTACACTGACTGGACGATTGGTCATGTACATGCAGGTGCTTTAGGCTGGGTTGCAATGGTATCTATCGGTGCTATTTATCATATGGTAGAGAAGCTATGGGGTACTACAATCTGGTCGGTGAAGCTCGTTAATCTGCACTTCTGGATGGCGACTATTGGTACTGCCGTTTATATTACTGCAATGTGGGTATCAGGAATTATGCAAGGGCTTATGTGGCGTGCGTATGATGACTACGGTAACTTAGCCTACACTTTCGTTGAGTCTGTTGCTCAAACGCATCCATATTATGCGATGCGTGCTGTAGGTGGGCTTATCTTTTTCCTAGGTGCATGTGTGATGTTATTTAACATTACTGTCACTATTCGTAAAGCGGTTGCTGATTCATCTGCAAAAACAGCCGCTTTAGCAAATGCACATATTTAAGGGGGCGGGGAATGTCTGAACATAACTCAAATAAACCAGTAAGCTTTCAGGAAAAGCTGGAAAAGAATGTTTTCGCGCTGGTATTGGCTACAGCGATGATTGTTTCAGTTGGAGGGATTGTTGAAATTGTACCTTTATTCTATATCGACTCAACGTTTGAGGATAAGGCACACCCTGAATATGAAGAATTATCAGGAGTTCGTCCGTATACAGCGTTGGAACTAGCGGGCCGTGATATCTATCAACGTGAAGGCTGTTACTTATGTCATTCACAAATGGTTCGCCCTTTCCGAGATGAAAAAGATCGCTATGGACATTACTCTCTAGCAGTTGAGTCAAAGTACGATCATCCATTCCAATGGGGATCAAAACGTACAGGGCCTGACATTGCTCGCTTAGGCGGTAAGTACTCTGATGCATGGCATGTACAACACCTACGTTCACCTCGTAGTGTAGTGCCAGAATCAATTATGCCTAATTACACTTGGTTAGATGACTCAACCATTGATGGCGCTGGCATCGAAAAACGTGTTAAAGCAATGAAAGTCTTGGGGGTGCCTTATAGCGATGATGATATTAAAAATGCAGCAGCTTCAGTAGAAGGTAAAACTGAAATGCAGGCATTAGTTTCTTATCTTCAAGTCTTGGGCACTATGATTAAATTCCAACCGGGTAGGGATTATCGTGACTAAGCTTGAAGAGTACTTCCATACTGACTGGAGTGCGATGACTGGAACCGACTGGTTTGGGCTAGTACTGACTGTGATTATATTTATTTTAATGGTTATTGTTTATTTCTGGGCACTTAACCCCAAAAACAAACAAGAAATGGAATCGCACCGCACTATGCTTTTAGATGAAAACGAGACAAAATCGGAGAAAAATGATGGCGGATGATAAAAAAAAACCTTCACAAGTCGAAGACACAGGTCATGTTTGGGATGGGATAAAGGAGTTAGATAATCCTTGTCCACGTTGGTGGCTTAACTCACTTTACCTGAGCGGTATAATAGTAGTTGTATACTTCGTTCTTTACCCTTCACTACCGCTAGTGAATGAAAGTACTAAGGGGCTGTTAGGGTGGACACAGATTGGCGAATATAAAAAGGACCTCGCTAAAGTTGAAGCGAGACGAGCACCTTTTGAAGATAAGCTATCTGCAATGAGCTTAGAGGAGATTTTAGCTGATCAACAGATGCTTAACTATTCTATTGGGTCTAGCAAAGTACTTTACGGTGATAACTGTGCTGCTTGTCATGGCACAGGCGGTGCCCCTACTGAAGGTTCAGGCTACCCAAATCTAACTGATGATGACTGGTTATATGGAGGCTCTGTTCAAGAGGTAGCTATGAGTATTGCTAATGGGCGAGCTGGTTATATGCCGGCACATGAAAAACTATTAAAAACAGAAGAAGTAGATCAACTTGTTCAATTTGTTGTCGATAGTTCTAATGGTGTTGCGACTGAAGCTGGCTTAGCTTTATATAATGCTAAAGGCTGTGTTGCTTGCCATGGTGCTGATGCAAAAGGTATCAAGCAGTTAGGTTCGGCTAATTTAACAGATAAGATTTGGCGTTTTTCTGGTGAAGAAGACCAAATTAGACACACTATTCTTCATGGTGTTAATGTTGCTACAGATCCTGCGACACGTATTGCTGTAATGCCTCAGTGGAGTGAGAAAATGGCTATTATTCTTCAGGTTAAAGCTGATGCAATAGCTGATGGTGATGACCTAAGTGAAATTGATTGGGCTGATGAACTTGATGGTACCGAAGCAGAACGCTTAACAGAAACAGAAATTAAGAAGTTAGCTGTTTATGTTCACCAGTTTGGCGGCGGTCTATAGTATTTTTTTTGGGGGAGCAAATAAAGCCTCTCGATAACTGGGGACACGTTATGAATATTGATTGGGTGGTTATTTCTGTGATTGCAAGCGTTGTAGCGTCAATCACCGGTTTTTTTTACTTTGTCTATTTTGCAATGAAGCACATGGACGAAGATAAATCACAAGAGGATTGATAGAAAAATGAAACTAAAGCAGCCGGTATTTTTAGTCGGCTTCTTCTTCTATAAATCTAGTAAACTTTATAATTAGAAAATGCTTATGTTTATGCTGCATGTTATAATTTAGCCCGTTAATATTGGTGGGGTAGAGTTGTGAATAACGATCAAGATAATACAATATTAAATGTTAATGCAATCTATGAAGCCGCATCTGAATGGCACGTTAATGCAGGTGGAGTGAAAATTGTCGCGAAACGATTAGTAGGTCGTTTTCGAACATTAAAATGGCTTGGGATGAGTATTTGGTCCATTTTATTCATAGGGCCTTATATACGCTGGAATAATTCTCAGGCTGTATTATTTGATCTTCCAAACAGACAGTTCAATATCTTTCATATCACAATTTATCCCCAAGATATTTGGATGCTATCTCTTACCCTGCTCTTTTTTGCAATTTTACTTGCTGCTGTAACCAGTGTCGCCGGCCGTGTTTTTTGTGGTTATTTTTGTTTTCAAACTGTGTGGACGGATATTTTCACATGGTTAGAAGGTAAGATAGAAGGCAACACGCCACAAAAATCAATGAAATTCAACAAGGCGCCAATATCATTTCATAAAGTATCGCGAAAGCTATTGAAGCATGTCTTGTGGCTTCTAATTGGACTGTTAACAGGGATATCATTTGTTGCATGGTTTACTGATTCCTTTCAACTGTGGGTTAACCTATTTCATTTTGATGTTTCATTAACTGCAATAATAATAATAGCGTCATTTACACTTGGCACTTATACCTTTGCAGGCTTCATGCGTGAGCAAGTATGCTTTTGGTTATGCCCTTATGCCCGACTTCAGGGGGTTATGTATGATCAAGATACCTTGTTACCAGCATATGATGCCGAGCGTGGGGAGCCACGTGGCCAAATTAAAAGAGGAATGGATAACGCAGAAAAAGGCAGTTGTATAGACTGTAATGTGTGTGTGGCAGTTTGTCCTACTGGAATTGATATTCGTAAAGGGCAGCAAGAGGGGTGTATCACCTGCGGACTGTGTATTGATGCCTGTGACACTATTATGGATAAAGTAAAGCAGCCCAGAGGCCTTATTCGTTATGCCACCTATAAAGAGTTAAACCACAATGGTAAAACTATTCCATTTTATAAACGGTTTCGTGTGCTTGCCTATGGCATGATCTTGCTCGCTGCAATGTCAGGAATTATTTATGGCTTTTTGAATCTGTCGCCGACTGAATTCAAAGTCCTCCATGATAGACAGCCACTATTTGTTAAGTTAAGTGACGGTTCAATACAAAATAAATATACAATTAAAGTGTTGAATAAAACAAAAAAAACGCTAGTATTTAAGTTTGATATTGAAGGCGTAGAGGGCGCAACTTTGCATGGTTTAACAACCATGCTGGTTGAGCCTGGAAAAGTCACTCCTGTAAGGGCTTTAGTTAGAGTACCTGCTGAATCAATGAGACAGGGTATAGTACCGATCGTATTTAAAGGTTATGCTGAATCTAATCCAGCGATGTCACTTAGATATAAAAGCATGTTTGTGGGCCCTCAAAAAGCAGGTAACAAATGATTATTTCTCAGCACAATAAAGAAGCATTAAAGAATCCTTGGGTTTTAGGGTTGATTTTATTTCTCCTAACCTTTTTAAGTGCGAATGCAGTATTCATTTATCTAGCATTTAAATCACCACCTAATTTAGTCGTAGAAGATTTCTATGAACGTGGTGAGCGTTATGAAGAAACTCAGAAAAAAATCGAAAAAGAAAAATCATTAGGTTGGACTGGTATGATAATGACACCCGCAACAACACGGGTTAATCAACACCAAACGTATGAAGTGCTAATACAAGGAAAAAACTCAGCACGTTTAGTGTTGAATTCAGTCGTAATGAATGCATATAGACCTTCTGATGCCCAAGCTGATTTCTCTAAAGCAATGACGCCTAGCCAGCCAGGAATGTATGAAGCTGAGATCAGTTTTCCATTACCAGGAGTATGGGATGTCATAGTAGTAGCAAATCATGAAGAGCATGAGTTCTTAGTCACAAAACGAGTAAATATTAAGCCTTAATGCTATTTTTGATTAGTTGAATATATTAGAAAATGCCCGCTAACACAGCAATGCCTATAGCAAAAACACCAATACTAGTTGCGAGGGCCATGCCGTAGGTTTTGTTGGTAGCTTGTCGGCTTTTATGGATATAGCTTTCGATTGTTTGAGCGGCAACGTCTTCGGCTGTTTCTCTGGATGCCTCGTGAGCTTGTTTGATTGCATCGCTTTGCAGTCGTTGCCAGAATTCAG
>ENA-OSET01001031-OSET01001031.1-sediment-metagenome-genome-assembly--contig:-NODE-1031-length-29903-cov-46.697210_pt1 | contig 29903 bp, 25 predicted proteins | sample MGYA00237882_ERZ534229 | MGnify/ENA primary metagenome ERZ534229 (study PRJEB26408, sample SAMN06266212) | sediment metagenome | isolation source: Hudson Canyon methane seep mesocosm | place... | reverse complement strand
CAATTAAAAAGCAGACATATATATCGAAGCTTTCATTAGCCAGTATCAAACTCATGGTGAGACATAAATAGTTAATCACCTCTCAGTTGTATTATTCAATATGTAAGACTAGAGTAAATTTATCTTTGAAAACTAAAGGTTATGCTACGTGAAGAAAATAAACGATAAGTACAGCATTCATAATACCGACTACTCGGTAGGACAAGACAACATACAAAAGTGGGGTTTTGATATACATAACCCTGTATTTGTCATCAGCACGTGCCTGATTTTAATTTTTCTTACAGCCACTCTGGTAAGCGACTCTGCGACCGCCAAAGCAACTCTGGATGGACTCAAGTGGGATATCATTGGCACCTTTGACACGCTGTTTATCTGGGCAGGTAATTTTTTCGTAATCTTTTGTCTTGCTCTAATCGTATCGCCTTATGGAAAAATTCGTATAGGGGGCAAAGATGCCTCACCCGACCACTCAACCATATCCTGGCTAGCAATGCTATTTGCCGCAGGCATGGGGATTGGCTTAATGTTCTGGAGTGTTGCTGAACCAGTAGCCTACTTAACCGGCTGGTACAAAACACCACTTGGCGTCGAACCCAATACAGTTGAAGCAGCCCGTATGGCTATGGGGGCGACCATGTATCACTGGGGGCTTCACCCTTGGGCTATTTACGGTGTAGTCGCACTCTCTCTTGCCTTTTTCGCCTATAACAAAGGGTTGCCTTTATCTATCAGGTCAATCTTCTATCCCATTCTAGGTGATCGTACCTGGGGCTGGCCAGGTCATGTCATCGATATTCTCGCGGTAATGGCAACATTGTTTGGTTTAGCAACTTCATTAGGATTAGGGGCACAACAAGCTGCTGCAGGTATCAATCATGTATTCGGTATACAAGGCGGTCTAGGTTTACAGATTGCGGTAATTATTGGCGTAACAGCATTAGCAATAATTTCGGTAATCAGAGGTCTGGAAGGCGGCGTCAAATTACTCAGTAATATCAATATGATTGTTGCCTTTATATTACTTATTGTCGTAGCAATGGTTGGATTCGCGGTTGCAGTCGGTAACTTGCCCACAACAATCGGCGCATACTTCGAAAACATTATCCCATTGAGCAATCCACATGGCCGCACCGATGAAGCTTGGTTTCAGGGCTGGACAGTATTCTACTGGGCTTGGTGGATTTCCTGGTCACCTTTCGTCGGCATGTTCATTGCGCGTATTTCATCCGGCCGAACTGTTAGAGAATTCATTACAGCAGTTTTGTTGGTTCCGACTTTTATTACTATTATCTGGATGTCCATTTATGGCGGCATTGCAATCGATCAAGTACTGAATGGTGTCGGTGCCTTAGGAACCGAGGGTTTGACAGAGGTACCACTCGCTATGTTCCAAATGTTTGATCAGCTCCCTATGAGCACGCTTCTTTCAGTTATTGCGATTGTGCTGGTATTGATATTTTTTATCACCTCCTCTGATTCTGGCTCACTTGTGATCGACAGCATTACTGCTGGCGGAAAAATTGACGCGCCTATGCCCCAACGTATTTACTGGGCTTCATTGGAAGGCGCTATTGCTGCAACATTATTATGGGTTGGTGGTACCGAAGCTATCCAAGCACTTCAAGCTGGCGCAATATCAACAGGCTTACCTTTTACTTTTGTGCTCCTATTGATGTGCGTCAGCCTCATAATGGGCTTTCGGACTGAAAAACAGTAATCCATCGAGTGTTCTGCTTAACTCAACAGAAATAGATACAGGAGTTAAGCGAACACCAAAGAAGCTGCAATCAAAAACATAATCAAGCCAATTAAAAAATCGAGAATTTTCCAGGATATTGGCTTGTGAAATATTGGCCTTAGTACTCGGGCACCGTAACCTAAACTGAAGAAAAATATAAAGGATGCCACAACAGCCCCGCCACCAAACTGTAGCTTTGTTGCCTCGTACTGAGTAGAAATCGACCCTAATAAAACGACAGTATCGAGATATACATGAGGATTCAACCAAGTAAAGGCAAGGCAGGTTAGCACCGTTTTTGAAATAGTTGCAGGTACGTCGTTTGAAGGGTCAAGTACATGTGAATGACGGATAGCCGAATTAAAACTTTTTATCCCATAGATCGTTAAGAAAACTGCGCCACCATAACGCGCTAACATTTCTATTGAAGGATAAGCCTCTATAATTAAGCCAAAACCCGACACGCCTAAAGTTATCAACAAAGCATCAGAAAGTGCACAAATAAAACTGACCAAAAAAACATGCTGCTTTTTTAATCCGTGTTTTAATACAAACGCATTTTGCGCACCTATTGCAAGAATCAGTGACAACCCTAAAGAAAAGCCAGCCAAAAAAGAAGACATTGATAACAAACCTTTTAATATGAAGGCTTGAACATACTAGAGATAGTATGTTCAAGGGAACAGACATAGCATAAATATATAAAGTCCCTTCAATCTGAAATTTGCGAAAAATTGATAATTCTAATCACAAAAAAAGACAATTGTGAATCATTATAAAATGAGTAGAGCTGAACTTTACTGTCAGAGTCTTTCACCTACAGTTAAGTACATATAAAGCACTATCCGTTTTTTTACTCAACAATCTATTCAGGCTGTAAGATCAATGAAAAATATTATCCCTTCATTTTGTTTATGTTTTTTAGTAAGTACTACTGCTTCAGCTTCCATGGTTAAAGATACTTTTAATATCTCTGAACCAGGATCTTTAGCTCTTTTTAGCTTAGGTATTGCCGGATTGCTAATTAGCCGTAAAAAAATAAAAAACACTTAAAACAAGAAACCGAAGAAAATAGTTTTCCTTTGTACTTCTTCCTGTCTTAGTATGAAAGCTCTAATTTAAACTTATAGTATGGTTTTGAAACTTAATCATGCAAGTCAATCAGGCTTTGCGCTCATCGCTCTAGAAAAGGAATATTCGATGGATACTATCAAGTCTTATCAGGAAAAAATTCAGGATAGTGTTGAGAAAGTCATCTCAACAATTGAAAGCAAACATGGAGAAATTGCCGATCAGGTTTATGCGCAAGCGCGAAAAACTAACAAGTTAATTGGAAAAAGAATAGGTGAGCTAATTCTTAAATTTGAAAAACCAGAAACAGCAACAAACAAAGCTAAAAAGGCCGTCAAGGAAGCCACATCAACAGCCAAAAAGAAAGTAACAGCCGCAAAAGCAGCCACTACTAGGGCGACCCAAGCCGTTGTAGAAAAAATCGAAGACGCAACGACAATTTAAACTGTAGTAGCTCATAATTCAACTAACCGTACCGTCGGTCAGCTCTAATTATAAGCACCGAAATTAATTTTCTTAGCAAGAAAGAACCTATTCATCAGATTAATTCTGGACTAATACAGATTAAGACAGTGACCCTACTACACAGTTACTCCACGAACTTTACAGAGCTAAGCATACCCGCTTGATAATGACCTGGAATGTTACACGCTAACTCTACTTCAACTGTTTTATCAAAAGACCAAATTAATGTTTCTGTTGTACCGGGCTTAATAGTAATAGAAGCCCCCCCTGGGCCATGATGCATATTCGGGTTTGAAGCCATCATTTTTCCATGAGCCTGATGCTCTACTTTTGTTCCAATTGAAAACTCATGAGCAATAGCACCTTTATTTGTCACTATAAATTTAATCGTTTCACCATCTTTTATGTTGAAAGGCTCGTGAGAAAAACGCATATTGTCAGCAGCTTCAATATTAATTGATCGACTTACATCTCCTTCCTTCCCTGGTTTTCCAGCTAATGAGCCCCCATGCTGCATTCCATGCTCATTACTAAACCCCATATCGTGATGACTACTCTGAGTTGTATTTGTATGATGTTCATCCATATTTGTTTCGTGATGTTTATTTACTGCTCCGCTCTTTATTTCACCATGATGATCCGACATCAATTTGTGATGCCCATCAATGTTATCGTGACCTTGATTTGAACAACCTGCCAATAAAACACCTGCGCCTAAGATGGAAGAACATAATATTACTGGGACGAATATCTTTTTCATTTAATTTCCTCTAGTTTGTATTTATATATACTTATGAATCGTTTTTATTCACCAAAAATCAGTCACGAAATTATGTTATTACTATTTGTCCTTACTCTTTACGTTGGATTGTTTCCAAATACAATAGATAGTGGGTAAAACTAGTAATGTCAGTACAACTGTACTAATCATGCCACCAATCATAGGTCCAGCAATTCGTTGCATCACTTCTGAGCCAGTCCCTGAGCCCATCATTATTGGCACTAAACCAACAACAATGGCCATAACCGTCATCATGATGGGTCGAACACGTAAACCAGCGCCTTGCATGACCGCGTCACGAACGTCATCTCTAGAAAATATTCGACCTGCCTCAGTGGCTTCAGAACGCAAACGCTCATAAGATTGGTTCAGGTAAACTAACATCAACACACCAATTTCAACCGCGACACCTGCTAGAGCGATAAAGCCAACTGCAACCGCGATCGACATATTGTAGTTAAGGATGTACATGAGCCACAAACCACCAATTAACGCGAACGGTACGGTTCCCATAATAATCAGTACTTCAATTATATTTCTGAAATTGAGATACAGCAGCAGCATAATAATTAACAAGGTTAAAGGCACAACTATCTTCAAACGTTCTTCTGCACGCAACATGTACTCATACTGGCCTGACCATGCAATTGAATAGCCGGCTGGTATTGCTACTTGTTCACCAACAACACGCTGCGCTTCTTTAACGTAGGAACCAAGATCACGCCCTGCAATGTCAACTAAGGTCCAACCATTAAGCCGTGCATTTTCACTCTTAATTCCTGGCGGGCCATCAGATACATAAACATTCGCGACATCAGCCAAGGCAATGCGTTGCTTTGATGGTGTAACAATAGGAAGCAGCTTGAGCTTCTCTTCAGAGTCACGATAAGACTGTGGATAGCGTACATTTATTGGATACCGCTCCAAGCCTTCAACGGTTTCGGTGACATTCATTCCTCCAATTGCAGCACGCACGACTGTCTGAATGTCCGATATCGAGAGCCCAAAACGCGCAGCACGTATACGGTCGATGTCAACTTTAATGTAACGCCCACCAGCTACACGCTCCGAATAAACCGAAGCAGTTCCTTGAACCTGAGGCAGCACCTCTTCCAACCGTTTACCTATCTTTTCAATTTCAGATAGCTCTGGTCCCGCAACCTTAATGCCAACAGGTGTCTTTATACCTGTCGAAAGCATGTCTATCCTCGTTTTAATCGGCATTACCCAAGCATTTGTTAGGCCTGGAAATTTAACTAAATCATCAAGCTCTTTCCGGATGCTTTTCTTCGTGACTCCGGGCCTCCATTCACTCTTTGGTTTGAATTGAATAATGGTTTCTATCATGGTGAGTGGCGCTGGATCAGTTGCGGTATCAGCTCGACCAATTTTCCCAAATACCGACTTCACCTCAGGAACCGTTTTTATGAGTTTATCAGTCTGATGAAGAATTTCACGCGCCTTTCCTACAGATACGCCAGCATAGGTGGTCGGCATATACATTAAGTCCCCTTCATCTAGGGGCGGCATAAACTCGCTTCCAAGTTGAGTGGCTGGCCATAACCCAATACAGAGTACTAACAAAGCCATAAACAGAATACTTTTGGGATAGCTTAAGACTCCTTTGATAACCGGCCTGTAGGCTGCAATCATAAATCGATTGAGAGGATTTTTGTGTTCCGGGGTGACTTTTCCTCTAATGAAATACCCCATCAATACAGGAACAAGCGTGATTGCAAGAATAGCTGAAGCAGCCATTGCATAGGTTTTGGTAAACGCGAGCGGTGCAAATAATTTACCTTCTTGAGCCTCAAGAGTGAATACAGGTAGAAAGCTCATGGTAATTATTAGCAGAGAGAAAAATAATGGCGGACCTACTTCAGTTGCCGCCTGACTTATCACTGACCAGCGATTTTTATCCGTCAGTTCCGTTTTTTCCATATGTTTATGTACATTTTCAATCATAACAATTGCTCCATCTACCATGGCGCCAATCGCAATAGCTATGCCTCCCAAGGACATGATGTTTGCATTTAAACCTTGTTGATACATGATGATAAAGGCCGCTAAAATGCCCACCGGCAAACTTATAATGACCACCAGTGAAGAGCGTAGATGAAATAAAAATATTGCGCAGATAAGTGTGACAACTATAAATTCTTCAAGTAGTTTTTCGTACAAGTTATCAATTGCGCTGCTGATCAAACCTGAACGATCATAAGTCTCTACTATCTCAACACCATCCGGTAAACCTTTTTTTAACTCTTTGAGTTTGATTTTGACATCATCAATGACAGATTGAGCATTCTCTCCAAAACGCATAACGACGATGCCACCAACAACTTCACCGTCTCCATTTAATTCTGCAATTCCTCTGCGCATTTGAGGGCCCAAACGTACTTTGGCCACATCTTTTAACATTAATGGCGTGCCTTTTTCATTCAAGCCAAGAGGGATATTTTCGATATCTTCAACACTTTTCAGGTAGCCACTGACCCGCACCATGTATTCAGCTTCGGCCATCTCAATCACCGAAGCTCCCGTTTCCTGGTTGGCTTTTTTAACAGCCATACCTATATGAGATAATGGAATACTGTAGGCTCGTAAGAGATTCGGATCTACCTCAATTTGGTACTGTCGAACCATGCCTCCAACCGTTGCCACCTCAGAGACCCCAGGTACCGTTTGAAGTTCATATTTCAAAAACCAATCTTGAATGCTGCGTAGTTCAGATAAATCATTTTGACCTGTCTTATCAACTAAAGCATATAAATACACCCATCCAACACCAGTCGCATCCGGCCCTAATTGCGGTTTCGCAGAGCTTGGGAGACTGTCTGAAACCTGATTCAAATATTCAAGGACTCTAGAGCGCGCCCAATACAGATCGGTACCATCTTCAAAAATAACATAGACATATGAGTCACCAAAAAAAGAAAACCCTCGTACGGTAATAGCTCCCGGCACCGAAAGCATGGCGGTTGTCAGCGGGTACGTAACCTGATCCTCAACCACCTGAGGCGCCTGACCGGGATAATTGGTTTTGATGATTACTTGAACGTCTGATAAATCAGGAATCGCGTCTATCGGAGTATTACGTACTGAAAACCCACCTATTCCAATCAGAATGGCAGTCCCGAGTAGAACCAAAAAACGATTGGCAATTGACCATCTAATAACAGAGGCGATCATGGTTTACCTCCAGTTGTATTTTCAATTACGGCCATCTTTTCAATAATGTACTCATTATCAGGTGTTACGAATAATTCAAAGGATATTTGTTTTCCAACAGAAAATGATTCAAGGCTGACACGCTCTGAGACAAAAAAATCCATATTCATTTTTGGCCAACCAAGTTCAGGAATAGGCTCATGACTTAGGTTAATCATTCCCATGTCAGGCATGACGTTTTCAATCACTCCCCTTGATCGTACAATTTTACCCACCTCACTCCCCTTATCCATCTGTGCAGCAGGAGTGTTTGACGGCAAACTTATTCTTAACATCTCTGCATCTATGTTAGATTCAGAATCAATTAAGAATTGAGCAGAAGTGACGACTGTATCGCCTTCTGAGAGTCCATTTAATATTTGAATGCGCTGCTCTTTCCCATCATTTAATGTACCTTCGAAACCTGATTCGACAAATACTGATTGATACTTTCCATTGCCTAGCGCTTTCACAACACGAGAAAAACGTCCTGCTTTAATTAAAGCTTGCTTCGGAATAGACAGAGTCGCGTCTCGAGCAACGTTTAACACTCGGAGGCTTGTTAACATGTTTGGTTTTAGAAAGTGGTCAGAATTGGCTATCTGTACACGAATAGAAAGTGTCCGTGTCTTAGGGTCTAATTGAGGATATATATAATTTAAAAAACCTTTCCATGTCCTACCTGGCATAGCATTCAGTTCAACTTCAACATCTTGCCCTTGTTCAACAAGGTAAGACTGGCGTTCGAAAATTTCACCTAAAACCCAAACAGAATCAAGGGAGCCAATAGATAATACTTCAGTCGAAGGTTTGATATGCATCCCCTGTCTGACGTTAAGGTCAATGACAAAGCCATCTTGTTCAGCCACGACTTTGACACGCTGATCAATTTTGCGCCGTTGTTTGAGCCGTATAGCTTGTTTTTCATTCAAGCCAAGTGAAAACAAACGTGATTTTGATGCTTTAATCAGGTTTGTATTTCCACTTCTTAAAGCTGCTAAATACTCTTCTTGTGCGTTCACTAAAACAGGTGAATACAACTCATAAATTGTTTGGCCTTTTCTTACAGGATCACCCGCTGCTGATACATTTAGCACCTCAATCCACCCATCAACACGGCTATGGATATGAGAGATCTTCTTTTCATCAAATTGCACCGTACCAACAGTTTCAACTGGCATGGTTAGTGCCGATTTAATTACACGTCCAGTTTTTACGCCAAGGTTATTCTCGACGCTTGGTGATATCGTTACAGTGCCTACATCGGCGTCATTATCTTCTTTGTAAACAGGCACTAAATCCATACCCATCGGTGACAAACCAGGGTTATCTCTTCGATAGTTTTTATCCATCGGTGCAACCCAATATAATGGAACCTGTTCTGTTTGTAGCTCCTTTCCCTGTATCGAACTGTCACCCAACATATTATATTGTTTGTTAAACAAGCCCCCTAAAACAACTCCGGCAGTTAACATAAAGAGTGAAATTAAAAATATCTTCATTGTATGGTTCCTATGTCTTGCTGAGTTTTACCAGGTGTTAAAGGTGTTTCCGTTGGTATCCAATAATTTAGTTTGGATAACATTTTTTGCTGATTTGCTAAGATTCGATGATATTTAAGCCTTGAATTCTGCTCCCTTAGATGGACTCTTGCCGTATGGTCGAAATCCGTTCGGTCTGACTGGTAAGCAGTTAGAATACTGGCTTTTTGTTGAGCTAATTTAGGTAATATTTTAGATTCATAAAGCTCACTTTGATCCAATGAAATAAAATATTTTTTCTGCACATTTATATATTCAAAAACCATGTTTTCCAGGGCGTCATCTCTTGCGTACTCAGCTGACATGTGGTGTTTATTCGCCGACCGTACCCTGCTATCTTGACTTGGGGCAGAAAATAACGGTACTTGAACACTCACCCCTGCGCTGAAAAAATCTGGTCGGTCGGAACTATTCTCATTCTCTCCACGTCTTAGTCCGTAACTAGCCTCCAAACTCCAACGTGGGGAGTAGGATTGTTCAGCTAATTTGATGTTTTGTGTCGCAATGTGAATACTATGCGCTTTATGCATAATATCTGGGTGCCCTTTTAATTGGGCAGGTAAATTTTTAAGTGGAACGCCCCGATAGGTAATGGGCTTGAAAGACAAACTCAAAGGCTCAGACGCTATATCTTGTTGTGCTAAGGTGTTTAGTTTATTTATAAATTCTGTGTAATTTTTTAATGCATCGATTTGCATCTCTTCTAACTGAACCATTTCTAACTCTGCACCAATAACATCACTTTGATTTCTTACCCCTACCCCATACAAAGACTGTGTAATATCATAAATTTGTTTTATAAAAACGACATCTTCTTTCAATATTTCTAATGTTTTTTGCCAGTACCATGCTTCAAACCATGCTTGTTCAACATCTCGCTTTAAACGTAACCATCGCCTATCTTGCATGGTGTATTTCATCTCGGATTTCATCTGAAGAGTGTCGTGTTTAATTTTTAAAGTATCGCCAACAGGAATAGCCTGACGTATACCGAACCGAAGTTGCGTCATCGGCTCTTGGTCAAATTTGAAAGTATCAGTGGGTAAGTTCTGAGCCGAAACAAACAAAGTAGGGTCAGGAAAGTAATTGTTAGACACAGCTTCTTCATGTTCAGCTTGAGCTTCAAGATCGAAGCGTGCTAATGATAAGTTGTTTCTTCTTACAATCTTAAGGGTTTCATTTAACGTTAGTACGGGATACAAATCATCTGACTTGAAGTTTAGATCAGTAGCCAGTGCTTTTGAACAAAGAGAAACTGATGATAAAAAAACAACAAATAGTAAAACCCAGCGTACCTTTAATCGCATATTGAGAATAGAGGACATACTTCACACCTAGTATATAAACGCTAATACAGCAGTTTACTCGTATTAAACGATATAGATTTTCTAACGAACAACTTTTGATTTTTCAAAAGCATGTTCAACACATAAAACAGATTAACCAAAATAAAAGCTAACCTTTAAAAGGTGTTAAACAATAGGAGGGGGAGAACTTGGAGAGGAAATAAAGCTGAGATAGTGATCTCGCAGATAGTTCAGCGAGTAATTAGATAGTATAAATTGAGATTTGTTTGCACTAAGGGTTACTGATGTTGCATTACAGCCGTATGCTCCACATTCACATGGTGACTCACAACAGTCTGTAACTTTATCAGTTTCAAATTGAGAACTGTTTATTTTTTCATCATGGCAACTGGAGTACTTTTCAAGTTTATTTTCAATAAATGAAGTAGTACGTGAAGTACTTTTATCTGAAAATAAAACATCCGCCGAAACAAGAATCGGATTCAACAACATGACGACAATAAGATATAGAGACCGAATTTTAGAAGTTTGTTTTATATACATATCATTCGACTTTGTCAGAATTCTATGGATTATTCAAGAAATCTTTCATATTAGTAATCTGAAAACTAAAAACGCCAAGGTTAAAAATACTAATTCGACTTTTATAAAATAGGAGTAATGTCTAGAGGGAAAGAAGATTTGTGGTGTTTAATCATTTGACTGGCATCAAAGATTTATATAAAAGAAGGGCAAGCGCCCTTCTTTTATAAACAAAAAACTACCAACCAGTAATTTCTTTTAAGCCATTGCCAATATCTGCAAGACTCTTAACTGTTTTAACACCTGCGGCTTCAAGTGCTGCAAACTTCTCATCAGCAGTACCTTTACCACCAGAAATAATTGCACCAGCGTGCCCCATACGCTTACCAGCAGGAGCAGTTACACCTGCAATGTAAGATACTACAGGCTTAGTAACGTTAGCCTTGATGTAGTCAGCAGCTTCTTCTTCAGCTGTTCCACCAATTTCACCGATCATAACAATCGCTTCAGTCTGTGGATCGTTTTGGAACATTTCCAATACGTCGATGAAGTTAGTACCCGGAATAGGGTCACCACCAATACCAACACATGAAGATTGACCAAAGCCAGCATCTGTTGTTTGTTTAACTGCTTCGTAAGTTAGTGTGCCTGATCGAGAAACAATACCAACTTTTCCTGGCTTATGAATATGACCTGGCATAATGCCAATCTTAGTTTCTCCAGGTGTAATCACGCCTGGGCAGTTAGGGCCAATCATACGAACGCCAGAGGTATCTAGCTTCACTTTTACATCAATCATATCAATTGTAGGAATGCCTTCAGTAATACAAACAATTAACTGAATGCCTGCATCAATTGCTTCCAAAATAGCATCTTTACAAAATGGTGCTGGAACGTAGATAACAGAAGCCGTTGCTCCAGTAGTTTCTACCGCATCACGTACTGTATTAAATACAGGAAGTCCCAAATGCGTTTGACCGCCTTTTCCAGGGCTTACACCACCAACCATTTGAGTGCCGTACTCCAGAGCTTGCTCTGAGTGGAAAGTACCTTGACCGCCCGTAAAACCCTGACAAATTACTTTAGTATCTTTATTAATTAAAATTGACATTACTTGCCTCCTGCAGCTTTAACAACTTGCTGTGCTGCATCTGTTAATGATGAAGCGGCAATGATGTCAACATCAGAATTTGCTAGCACTTCTCGACCAAGTTCTGCATTTGTTCCTTCAAGACGAACAACTACAGGTACTTTTACGCCTACCTCTTTAACTGCACCGACAATACCTTCGGCAATCATGTCACAACGTACAATTCCACCAAAGATGTTAACTAAAACAGCACTAACATTTTCATCCGAAAGGATGATTTTGAATGCTTCAGCGACACGTTCTTTTGTTGCACCGCCCCCAACATCAAGGAAGTTTGCAGGCTTACCGCCATGCAGGTTAACAATATCCATGGTACCCATTGCAAGGCCTGCACCGTTTACCATACAACCTACGTTACCATCTAATGCAACATAGTTAAGTTCCCATTGCGCGGCTTCTGCTTCACGAGCATCTTCTTGAGAAGGGTCGTGCATTTCACGAATTTTTGGTTGACGATATAATGCATTGCCATCAACACCGATTTTACCATCTAGACAGTGGATATTTCCTTCATCTGTGATAACAAGTGGGTTAATTTCAAGTAACGCGAAATCATAATCAGTGAACATATTTGCAAGACCCATGAAGACTTTCACAAATTGCTTCATTTGTGCAGGGGTTAAGCCTAGCTTAAAACCCAGCTCTCGAGCTTGATAAGCCTGAGGACCTACTAATGGATCGATTTCTGCTTTATGAATTAGTTCAGGTGTATTTTCAGCAACGGTTTCAATATCAACACCACCTTCAGTAGATGCCATAAAGACAACTTTCTGTGAAGCGCGGTCAACTACTGCACCTAAATACAGTTCGTTTGCAATGTCGGTACAGCTCTCGACTAAAATCTTAGTTACTGGCTGCCCATGCTCATCTGTCTGATAGGTTACTAGGTTTTTACCTAACCAGTTTGATGCAAATTCTTTAATTTCTTCTTTGGTTTTAACTAGCTTAACGCCACCCGCCTTACCACGACCACCCGCATGAACCTGGCATTTAACAACCCACATATCACCACCAATTTTATCAGCCGCTTCTGCAGCCTCTTTTGGTGTGTCACATGCATAACCCGTTGAAACAGGAAGTCCGTATTCGGCAAACAATTGTTTTGCCTGATACTCATGTAAATTCATAGTTTATTCCGTCAATTAATTGATTGATTAATGCCTAAATTCTCAACAAAGTATTTAGGCAAATAGCTAAGAAGTAATTTTTCGTCTTTCCCTTCTACCTTCGCGATTTATTTCCGCTTCTTTTTATTTACTGTATGAATAGCATGCCCTGCAACAGATAATGCGGCTTCATGTACAGTTTCAGATAAAGTTGGATGTGCAAAAACTGTTAAACCCAAGTCCTCTGCACTTGAACCAAATTCCATAGCGACGACTGCTTGAGCAATTAGCTCTGAAGCGCCAGCACCAATTATATGAACACCAAGAATTCGATCTGTTTTTGCATCAGCAATTATTTTAACCAAACCGACGGTATTGTTTGCTGCCATTGCGCGACCACTTGCAGCAAATGGGCAAGTGCCAACGTTATATTCAACACCATCTGCTTTTAGCTGTTCTTCCGTTTGACCGACCCATGCAATTTCCGGGTTTGTATATATTACGCCTGGAATACAGTCATAATTCACTTGTGTTTTTTGGCCCGCAATCCTTTCTGCAACCATAATGCCTTCTTCAGAGCCTTTATGCGCAAGCATTGGGCCACGAACAACATCGCCAATAGCAAAAATACCGGGAACATCTGTGCGGCACTTGTCATCTACAAAGATAAAGCCACGCTCATCAAGATTTACACCGCTGTCTGCTGCAAGTAAACCTTCAGTAACAGGCGAGCGCCCTACTCCAACGATTAACTTATCAACTTTAAGCTCTTGTGCGCCTTTTGAATCTTCATAACTAACGTTTATAAGTCCACGCTTAATATCTGTTCCGTTTACACGTGCTTTCAGCTTAATATCCAAGCCTTGTTTTTTGTATTGTCTTAGTGCTTCTTTCGCAATTTGTTGATCAACAATACTTAAAAAAGTATCTTGTGCTTCGAGTACAGTTACTTCAGCACCTAATCGAGCCCATACACTACCAAGCTCTAAACCAATTACACCAGCTCCAATCACGCCTAAACGTTTTGGTACTTCGTTAAAGTCTAACGCACCTGTTGAGTCAACAATAAAACCTTCCGTTAAAGGCGCTGGAGGGATTTCAATGGCCTTTGAGCCTGTTGCTAAAATAACATTATCAGCATCATAGACAGCCACATCACCTTTATCGTCAGTGACCTCAACTTTTTTGCCTGCAAGTAGCTTTCCGGTACCTTGTATCGAGGTCACGCCATTAGCTTTAAATAAGGAAGCAATACCACCAGTCAGGTTCTTTACGATGGTATCTTTTCGCTCAATCATTCTAGGGACGTCCATTTTAAGGTCGTCAAGACTGATGCCATGAATATCTAGATCATGCTTGGCTTCTTCATATTTGTGTGAAGATTCCAGTAATGCTTTAGAAGGAATACACCCAACATTAAGACAAGTTCCACCCAGAATTTGCTTTCCTTTGTCTGATACCCATTTTTCAACACAGGCTGTTTTTAAACCCAGCTGCGCGCAACGAATCGCTGATACATAACCTGCAGGTCCGGACCCTATTACTATTACATCGTACTTATTTGACATTTAACACATAACTCCAAGTTGCAGATTTATATTTCAAGAAGAATTCGAGCTGGATCTTCAATCATCTCTTTAATAGTAACTAAAAACTGAACAGCTTCTTTGCCGTCAATCATTCTATGGTCATAAGATAGCGCAAGATACATCATTGGCAATATTACAACTTCACCATTTACAGCCATTGGGCGATCTTGAATTTTATGCATCCCTAAAATAGCAGTTTGTGGTGGGTTTAAAATAGGTGTCGACATCAATGAACCAAACACACCACCATTTGAAATTGTAAATGTGCCACCTGTCATTTCTTCAATAGTAAGCTTTCCATCACGAGCTTTACCGCCAAACGTTCTAATTGAGCTTTCAATGGTCGCCAAGCTCATCGTATCAGCATCTCTAAGCACTGGTACGACTAGTCCTTTATCACTTGAAACAGCAACACCTATATCTTGGTAGCCGTGGTAAACCATTTCATTTCCATCAATAGAAGCATTAACCGCGGGGAAACGTTTTAATGCTTCAGCAGCAGCTTTAACGAATAAGGACATAAAACCTAGTTTGGTGCCATTATGAGCTTTCTCAAAGATTTCTTTATACTGCTTACGTAAATCCATCAGTGGCTTCATGTTGACTTCATTAAACGTCGTCAACATCGCTGTATTTTGGCTGGCGTCTAATAAACGGCGTGCAATGCTTGATCTCAAACGAGTCATAGGAACACGTTTTTCTGCTCGTGGGCCAAGGTCAGCTACAGGAGCAATAGGTGTTTTGCTCACTGCTGGTGCTAGCATTGGTTTTGGTGCAGAAGATAAATGATTTACAACATCTTCTTTTGTTAAACGACCATCTTTGCCACTTGCAGAGATATCTTGTGGATTGAGATTGTTTTCCTCTACCATTTTTTTAGCCGCAGGGCTCATAATGATTTTAGTTGACGAATCTTTATTTTCAGTGTCGGCCGAGCTCTCTTGAATCGTTGATTCACTTGCAGCTGTACCAGTAGCTCCTGCTGCAAATGTACCAATAACCTCAGCACTTAAAATAATATCGCCTTCTTGCTTGATGATTGATTCAATTACACCATCATCGGGCGCTACGATTTCAAGCACAACTTTATCAGTCTCGATATCAACAAGAAGCTCATCACGAGAGACTTGTTCACCAGGCTGTTTGTGCCAAGTAGCAATTGTTCCATCCGCAACTGATTCTGGGAAGGTAGGGGCTTTAATTTCTGTAGACATTTCTAATCCTTATAAAACTCTATTCAACACCAAACGCTTGATTAACAAGTGCGTTCTGCTCTTCAATATGTACCGAAATATAGCCAGCAGCTGGAGCGGCGGAGCTTTTTCGACCTGCGTATCTTAAATATATTTTTTCACTAATTTCTTTAACGACTCTTCGCATTCTATGTTGGGTAGTGTACCAAGCACCTTGATTCTGGGGCTCTTCTTGACACCACACGATATCGGTAACTTTAGGGTAAACTTTTAAAACAGATTCTAAATCATCGCCCGGAAACGGGTAAAGTTGTTCCAAACGAATCACTACAGTGTCGGTAATTTCATTCTTTCTTTGGTGTTCAAGCAGGTCAAAATAGACCTTACCACTACAGAGAATTGCACGAACCACCTTTCGTGGTTCAATATTTTCTGTGTCACCAATAACAGTCTGAAAGCTTCCTTCACTTAAATCATCAAGAGTTGAAGTTGCTTCTTTGTGGCGCAATAAACTCTTTGGTGTAATTGCAATTAAAGGTTTTCTAAGTGGTCGTTTTACCTGTCTACGCAACATATGGAACACTTGAGCAGGCGTAGTAGGAACACAAACTTGAATATTATGTTCAGCACATAGTTGAAGGTAACGCTCTAATCTTGCAGATGAATGCTCTGGCCCTTGCCCCTCATACCCATGAGGAAGCAGCATTGTTAAACCACAAAGTCTGGCCCACTTGTGTTCACCACTTGTTATAAATTGGTCAATAACAACTTGAGCACCATTGGCAAAATCTCCAAATTGTGCCTCCCAAATCACGAGAGTACCGGGATTTGTTGTTGCGTAGCCATATTCAAAAGCTAAAACAGCTTCCTCAGATAAAAATGAATCAAAAATTTCAAACTGAGGTTGATCATCTTTTATATGTTGCAAAGGTATATAGGTAGAGCCGTCGTTTTGATTATGTAAAACGACATGTCGATGGGAGAAAGTACCCCGACCAACATCCTGCCCTGTAATCCTTATTTCATGTCCTTCAGCGAGTAATGTTGCATAAGCCATTACCTCACCATACCCCCAATTAATAGACATCGCGCTTTGAGTCATTTTACTTCGATCCTGAACAATCTTCTGAACTTGTTTCTGGATCGGGAAGCCTTCAGGGATATGACTTAACTTTTTACCAATACGTTGCAACGTTTTTACATTAACAGCAGTTTTAGCTTTAGCTGTCCACTCGTGACCTAAATAAGGAGTCCAATCAACATACATGGATTCATTTGGTTTAAGTACTAAGCTTTTGGTTACATGCTCACCTTTATCTAATGAGTTACGGTAATCATTTTCGAGCTTTTTAGATTGCTCGTCGGTAATTGCACCTTCACTAATCAAGCGGTCTGCATAAATTGAACGCGTTGTTTTAGTCTTTTTGATGATTTGATACATTAAAGGCTGAGTACCCGAAGGTTCATCCGCTTCATTGTGTCCACGCCTTCGATAGCAGAACAAGTCAAGTACAACATCTTTTTTAAACTGGTTACGAAAATCAATCGCTATTTGAGTTGCAAACAATACAGCCTCAGGATCATCTCCATTAACATGCAATATTGGCGCTTCAATCATCTTGGCTACGTCAGTACTATATTCAGTAGAACGAGTGTCTTCACGCTTGTTTGTTGTAAAGCCAACCTGATTATTCACAATAATGTGTATTGAACCACCTGTCCCGTATGCTCTTGTCTGAGACATCTGAAAGGTTTCCATCACCACACCTTGACCTGCAAACGCCGAGTCACCATGCATAATAATTGGAATAACAGTTTCGCCAGTTTCGTCATTACGGCGGTGCTGCCTTGCTCTAACAGAGCCTTCAACAACTGGTGAAACAATTTCAAGATGAGAAGGGTTAAATGATAATGCTAAATGAACTTCTCCACCCGGAGTCATTACATTTGAAGAGAATCCTTGGTGATATTTTACGTCACCCGACCCCATATGATTCATTTTCTTTCCATCAAATTCATCAAATAAATCTTTTGGATTTTTACCTAATGTATTTACTAATACATTAAGTCGACCACGGTGCGCCATACCAATAACAATTTCTTTAGCACCATAACCTCCTGCGCGTTGAATCAACTCATCGACAAGTGGAATTAAGCTCTCACCACCTTCCAAGCCGAATCGTTTGGTACCTGGGTAACGTGAGCCTAGATATTTTTCCAAGCCTTCTGCAGCCGTCAAACGCTCTAATAGATGATAGCGTGTATCAAACTCATAATTAGGTTTACCTTTAACAGACTCAATACGCTCCTGAAACCAAGTTCTGATTTCAGTATCGACGATATGCATATATTCCGCTCCGAGAGAGGAGCAGTAGGTGCTTTGCAAGCCAGTCACAATCTCTTTTAAAGTAAGAATATCTGAGCCAAACACTAAGGAACCAGTCTGAAATTCAGTATCAAGATCAGCAGTGCTTAGGCTATGATACTCAAGCTCGAGATCTGGAACACTGGATCGCTCCATCAAACTTAAAGGGTCAAGTTTTGCAACTTGATGACCTCGAATACGATACGCATCGATTAATTGAAGAACTTTAACCTGCTTTCTCTCATGCTCACTAGTCGCGCTTGCAGGAGTATTAAGGTTTTGGTTGATTAATTTATTTTTTGAAAGGTGTAGAAATTGTTCGCGAATGGTGGAATGAGGAACATCCTTTAATGCATGACCATCTACCCTAGGTAATTGATCAAAATAACTGCGCCACTCTTCAGAGATACTATTTGGGTCAGCCAAATAGGAATCATATAATTGTTCTACATAAACTAAATTTCCGCCGGACAAGTGGGAAGTCCGCCAGAGTTGTTCCATCATGCTTTCTTGCATTAAAAAGCTCGCCTTAGTCAGCAGTATATGCGAATACTAGGCACTATCTTTAGGCTACCATTTAACTGGCCAGTGATAACGTTAACCCTTGCGGGTTTGATGACTGCTGCCCCAAGATAATACGGGTGTTACCCGATTTCCTAGTGGTTAGTATCTCAGCAAGCTACAAAAAGGCCTTTTGGGCTGATATTGTAGATTACCAAGTATTCTGGACGACTAATTTTATTCGCACCAGAAGGATTCATCACTTGATTATAGACATAATTTCAAAAAAAGCTTTTCGCTTATAATAAAATTATCAGGCATTATTTTTCTGAAAACAGATGCGCCCTGCCTAGGGCGCATCTGAAAAATACTACGCAACGTTTAAGTAGAACGCTGCAGTAACATATTCCTAATATGACCTATAGCGCGAGTTGGATTTAGTCCTTTTGGACAAACACTTACGCAGTTCATAATACCTCTGCAGCGGAAAACACTAAATGGGTCGTCCAAGTCTGCTAAGCGGTCAGCTTTTGCGGTATCTCTTGAGTCAGCCAAAAAGCGATAAGCTTGCAGCAAGCCAGAAGGCCCAACAAATTTATCAGGATTCCACCAAAAAGATGGGCAGGCTGTCGAGCAGCATGCACAAAGAATACACTCATAAAGACCGTCTAATTTTTCCCGCTCTTCAGGAGACTGTAATCTCTCAATTGCTGGAGCTGGCATATCATTAATTAAGAATGGTTTAATTTTTTCATACTGCTTGTAGAACATTGTCATGTCTACAACCAAATCCCGAATAACAGGTAAACCAGGTAAAGGTCGGATAACCAGTTTATTACCCTTAAGGCCTACTTCTGATAATGCCGAGATACAAGCAAGACCATTTTTACCATTCATATTTAAGCCATCAGAACCACACACACCCTCACGGCAGGATCGTCTAAAAGAAAGAGACGGATCTTTTGCTTTCAATAGCTCTAATAAGTCAAGCACCATGATGTCTTTCCCTTCAGGGATTTCAATTTCAACATCTTGCATATAAGGTGTTTGATCTACTTCTGGATTATAGCGATATAAACTTACTAACATGTCTTAATTCTCCCCTAGTAAGAACGCACTTTTGGTGGAAATGCTTCAACTGTTTTTGGCGAGAAATTAACATCACGCTTACCAACACTCTTTGTTACTGGAAAATAAACAGAATGCTTTAACCAGTTCTCATCATCACGCTCAGTGAAGTCGTTACGAGCATGAGCACCACGGCTTTCTTTTCTTTCTTCGGCTGCAACAGCGGTCGCATAAGCTATTTCATAAAGGTTATCAAGCTCAAGCGCTTCAATTCTTGCAGTATTGAAAGCTGAACTCTTATCTTCAAGGTTGGTATTTTTAACTCTTTTACCAATTTCATCTAACAACTGAAGACCTTTCTGCATGCTCTCGCCTTCGCGGAATACACCAAAGTAAAGCTGCATGACACTTTGCAAGTCATTACGTACCTCGGCAACACTTTCACCACCTGAGCTACTATTCAGGCGTGTGAGGCGTGATAATGCAGTTTCGATATCAGCTTCAGTAGCATCATCTACTTTAAAACCGTCACGTAAAGATTTCTCAATATGAAGACCTGCAGCACGACCAAACACAACTAAATCAAGCAACGAGTTACCACCAAGTCGGTTTGCACCATGAACAGATACACATGCGGCTTCACCACAAGCATACAAACCATCAATCACAGTATCATTACCGTCACTATCAAGTGTTAATGCCTGCCCACCTATGTTTGTTGGAATGCCGCCCATCATGTAATGACAAGTTGGTACAACAGGTACAGGTGCTTTCACAGGATCAACATGAGCAAATGTTTTAGATAGTTCACAAATACCTGGAAGCTTCGCCATGAGCGTCTCTTCGCCCAAATGATCAAGTTTCAATAAAACGTGGTCTTTTTTAGGTCCACAACCACGCCCCTCAAGGATTTCAAGCACCATTGAACGCGCCACAACATCACGACCCGCCAAATCTTTAGCGTTTGGTGCATAACGTTCCATGAAGCGCTCGCCGTCATTATTGATTAAGTAACCACCTTCACCTCGACACCCCTCAGTTACCAGCACACCTGCGCCAGCGATACCTGTTGGGTGGAACTGCCACATTTCGATATCTTGAACTGGGAATCCAGCTCGTAGCGCCATGCCGACACCATCACCAGTATTTATTAATGCATTTGTTGTTGATTGGAAAATTCGACCAGCACCGCCAGTTGCAATAACAGTTGCCTTGGCACGAGCATAAACTGTCTCACCAGTTTCAATACAGATAGCAATAACACCAACAACGGCGCCATCTTTATTCTTTACTAAGTCGACGGCATACCATTCGTTAAGAAATGTTGTGCCACCTTTCAGGTTACCTTGATACAGAGCATGCAATAATGCGTGACCAGTTCTGTCTGCTGCTGCACATGTTCTGGCAGCTTGACCGCCTTTACCGAAATCTTTTGACTGACCACCGAAAGGACGCTGATAAATTCGACCTTCTTCTGTCCTTGAAAATGGTAAGCCCATATGATCTAGCTCATATACTGCTTGAGGCCCTACCTGACACATATATTCAATTGCGTCTTGATCACCAATGTAATCTGAGCCTTTGACAGTGTCGTACATATGCCAACGCCAATCATCATTCGGATCAGCACTAGCAATTGCGCAAGTGATGCCGCCTTGAGCCGAAACAGTGTGTGAACGAGTCGGAAATACTTTGGTAATACACGCTGTTTTAACACCTGACTCTGTTAACTGTAGCGCAGCTCGCATACCTGCACCACCACCACCAATTACGATTGCATCATAATTTAATGTTCTTAAATTCGACATTGCTTACAGCCCCCACAGGATCTGAACACCCCAGACCACATATATAAACATGACCAAACCACAAGCGGCTTGAAAAATGAACCTTAACCCCATTGCCTTAAGGTAATCTGTTGAAATGGTCCATAAACCAATCCAAGCATGCGCACCCAAAGAAAGAAGAGCCAATAGAGAAAATATACGGGTACAAGTAGAGTTAAAAAACTCGCTCCATTGTGCATAATTAAGATCAGGATTAAGGATTAAAAAACCAATCAAGAAAATAGAATAAGCCGCTAGCACGACAGCAGTTACTCGCTGGATCAGCCAGTCATAAAGGCCACTACGACCAAAACTAGTTACGTTAGTTACCACAACCAAACTCCTGCTAATAAAATAAGAACTGCAGAAATAACGATAGTTACTTTTGCACCTAGCACACCGCCTTCTAAAGTTTCACCTATACCGAAGTCCATCAACAAGTGCTTAAACCCTGCTACGAGATGGTATAGAAGGCCAGAAAGTATGCCCCATATGATAAATTTAACAAAGAAACCATCCAGACACTCTTTTACAGAGTTAAAGTCCTCTTCACTAGATAGTGATAGCTCCAGGATATATAGTAAGATGGCAGTACCCACAAATAAAATTAAACCCGTTGCGCGATGCACAATGGACGTTAAAGCAGGTAGAGGAAAACTAAATTGCGTTAAATCGAGATTTACAGGTCGTTTATCGTTCACAGCTCATTTACTCTCTCTCAAGTTGGCATAGAATCATTTATACACAATCAAAAAAACGTGTTGTTTAATTAATTCTGCAACCTTTTTTAGAATTAAATGTACTGAAATTTTGGCTTCCCACATTTTTTTACAACGGACTTGTAAAAATGTGAAATAGATCCGTACATAAATTTTGGGCGGAATTATAAGGATTAAGCTTGTGAAACACAAACAAAAAACAGTTTTATCCTCAACAGTTTAGATCTCATTTTTACGATAAAACCATAGAGGAAGCGGGTGCTTCAATATGTTGCACAGTGGTTTTTCACTTTAGCCCTATAAATCAAAGCATTTATCAAACTTAGTATTCTTATAATCAGTATTAAATATTAAACAGACACAGATAGTGACCCATATTGGTGCACCAATACTTATCTAGAATATTTTAACTACCTACAAATTTCCAGCTCATATCTTGAGCATCTTTAAGGTAAATTTAAGATTCAAACATTATAGTGACCAGAATTAATGTCATAGAGTACACAGAATGGTATTTCACAAACACCAAAAAAATAGTCGCGCTCCCCACTCCAGCCAAGAAACCTATGTATGGGACATTTTGGTACGTACATTTCACTGGCTTTTGGTTTTACTTTTTTTTATTGCTTATATATCAGAGGACCATTTTTTAACCATTCATGCATGGACAGGCTATTCAATTACGCTACTTCTTATCATCAGAATTATTTGGGGCTTTATTGGCCCCAGACATGCCCGATTTTCTGATTTCATTTTCCCTAAAATAACCGTTATACAGTTCCTTAAAGACACGCTTTCTTTTCGCGCCAAACGTTATCTAGGACACAACCCCGCAGGTGCAGTTATGGTATTCGCTCTAATATTTGCATTAATAGTCACCATTTGTTGCGGCTTGATTCTATTTGGCATTGAGGAAGGTAGAGGGCCGCTGGCAACGACATTATCTGAAACAAGTCATATCTGGGGCGATATATTTGAGGCCTTGCATGAGTTTTTTGCACATTCAACTTTAATTCTAATTGCCATTCATGTTTCAGGCGTCCTAGTTGAAAGCCTCATAAACAACGAAAACCTCACTGCATCCATGCTGAACGGTTATAAGAAGAAATAAACATAATTCATTGGCTAATTTATAAACAAAGTACATTTTATGTACTATTATTAAAATAAAACTGATCTCCTCTTCCAATACAACGCCAAGGAGTACTTATGTTTAGATCAGTAGATGCACTAGATTACGTGACAGATCAACCAGTAACAGTGAAAGCAGATACCAATATTTTTAATGTTATTCATGAGCTGTTAATCCATAAGGTTTCTGGTGTAACTGTAATTGATAACGATAACAATGTCGTAGGTATGCTATCCGAAATCGATTGCCTCAAAGCAATCCTAAACGGCAGTTACTACAATGAAGTCAATGGTATTGCTTCGGACTTTATGACAACAGAAGTAGAATCAGTTCCTTGTGATGTCGATATTCTTGCCGTTGCAAACAAGATGATCAATGATAAAAGAAGAAGAATCCCTATTGTCGAGAATGGCAAATTTATGGGGCAATTAAGCGTTCGAAGTATTCTAAAAGCTGTAAAAGATTTCGATGTACCTGAAGACAAAACTGAACTTTAAATAAGCCACGTAAAAATAATCACAAGACGCACACCTTAATATACCTAGGTGGTAGTTGTGTTATAGAGGCCTGTATGATGTCAATAACGTTTGTTGTCTATTTCGCTGCTATTCTATTATTAACCATCACCATGCTGGTTATATCCCACCTATTAAACCCCAAAATCACAAAACGTAAAAACATTCTTCCATTTGAATCTGGCATCGTCCCTCAAGGAAGCACAGACCTCCGCTGGACAGTAAACTATTTTCTAGTTGCCATTTTGTTTGTCATTTTCGATATGGAAGCCGTTTTCCTCTTTATTTGGTCTATCGTCGTATTAGAAGCGGGCTGGCCAGCTTTTTTTGCTAGTTCAACTTTTATCGCCATTCTTCTTATCGCATTAATTTATGAATGGAAGATGGGAGTGCTTGAATGGGGAAAAAAGCTGTAAGTATTACATAAGAAAACTAATCAAGCTTGATATTAAAACAACTTTAAAGGTAGCCATGATGCGCTGGAAGCTGACTAGACCGGATGAACCAATTGAATCCTCATCAACCTTTGAAGAGCTATTACAAAAAAACATTTTACTCGCCAAATTAGAAGACTTAGTAGCTTGGGGAAGAAGCAACTCGCTATGGCCTTTCAATTTTGGCTTATCTTGCTGTTATGTAGAAATGGCCACTGCATTCACAAGCAGACATGACATCGCTCGTTTTGGTGCAGAAGTCATTCGCGCAACACCACGCGAAGCAGATCTTATTGTTATCTCTGGCACACCATTTCTCAAAATGGCTCCTGTGATAAAACACCTTTATGAACAGATACTTGAACCAAGATGGGTCATTAGTATGGGGTCATGCGCAAACTCTGGCGGTATGTATGATGTTTATAGCGTTGTTCAGGGGGCTGACAGGATTTTACCTGTTGATGTTTATGTACCAGGCTGCCCTCCTCGCCCTGAAGCGTTACTCTATGGTTTGAATTTATTACAGGAAGCAATAAAAAATGGCGAAGCTAAACAAAGGAGACCCATCGGTAGAATTGTTACTCCTGAAGAAATAGATAATTTTGCTGCTCGTTCATTAAGGGATGAAAAGCACAGTAAGCGAATTGCGATGACACAAATTGATAGCCCGGATAACGTTTAAGATAAATCGGAAAGGGTAAAAGATGATGGCAACAGGGATAAAGCCCCCGAACATTATGACCAACGGTAACTCAGACGCAAGTTCTGAAATATACTCTTTTTTAGTAGCACACCTCGACAATGACAGTGTTTCCATCCAACCTACCTGTTCATCCGCTCCGTCCATTTGGGTACGTGAAAACCAACTAATGAAGGCCCTTAAACTCTTAAAGGGAAAGCCTTTAGACTTCGCAATGCTGCTTGATATCTATGCAGTTGATGAACGCTTGCGTCAGCACCGTGAAAACCAAATAAGTTGTGATTTCAGTTTGACTTATCAGCTCATGTCTATACATCAGAACTATGATGTTCGGATAAAACTAGCACTGAACGGCAATTACCCAACTGCACCTTCAATTATAGCGTTATGGCCAAATGCCAATTGGTATGAACGAGAAGTATGGGACATGTACGGAATTGAGTTTAATGGGCACCCATTAATGCGCAGAATTCTTACGCCACCGACATTTCAGGGCCATCCATTAAGAAAAGAACACCCTTGCCGCGCTACAGAGCTTGCACCATTCGACCTATCTTCAGAAAAACAAGATATGGAGCAAGAAGCTTTACGCTTTAATCCTTCAGATTGGGGCATGACCAAGCAATCTGCAGATTCTGACTTCATGTATCTTAATTTGGGCCCAAACCATCCAAGCGTACATGGAGTTTTCAGGATTGCTTTACAGTTGAATGGTGAACGAATCATCGATGCTGCACCAGATATAGGTTATCACCACCGAGGCGCTGAAAAAATTGCTGAACGCCAAACCTGGCATGGATTTATTCCTTATACGGACAGAATAGATTACTTGGGCGGCGTTATGAATAACCTGCCTTACGTTATGGCAGTTGAAAAAATGGCAGGCATTCAAGTGCCTCCAAAGGCTCAATGTATACGAGTAATGCTATCGGAATGTTTTCGAATACTAAGTCACATGCTTTTCTATGGCACTTTTGCTCAGGATATCGGGCAACTTTCGACAATATTTTATTTATTCATTGATCGTGAAAAGCTCTTTTCAATTATTGAAGCAATCACCGGTGCCAGAATGCATCCAAGTTGGTTTCGAATCGGCGGCGTTGCACAAGACCTTCCAAATGGATGGGACAAGATGGTTAGGGAGTTTGTCGACTACTTCCCCGCTCGTCTTGATGAGTACGACGTGATTGCCATGGAAAATTCAATATTGAAAAAACGTACTGTAGGCGTTGGTAAATATACTACCGAAGAAGCACTTGAGTGGGGTGTTACTGGCCCTGGATTAAGAGCCACAGGCTTAGAATTCGACCTTAGAAAAGAGCGCCCTTACAGCGGTTACGAACAATACGACTTCGATATTCCCATTGCCAACAATGGTGATTGCTACGATCGCTGCTGGGTTCGTGTAGAAGAAATGCGTCAAAGCATTCGTATCATAAAACAATGCTTGGAAAATATGCCTTCAGGCCCCTATAAAGCAACACACCCATTAACAACTCCCCCGATGAACTATCAAAGCAAACAAGATATCGAAACTCAAATACAACATTTTTTGAATGTTAGCTGGGGGCCGGTAATACCCCCGAATGAGTCCTGTGTTGCAATAGAAGCCATAAAAGGTATTAACAGTTATACATTATTTAGCGATGGATCAAATACTAGCTATCGAACACGTATAAGAACTCCTTCATTCCCACACTTGCAAATGATACCCCATATATCTAGAGGCTTATTATTACCAGACCTTATAGCAATAATTGCAAGTATCGACTTTGTTATGGCAGATGTAGACAGGTGATGAACCCAATGGGAAATAGTAGCCAAGCAATACAAGCATCAATTATTCAGACAGACAAGCGCCAAATTCATGCCTGTTTAACTGAAGGTATTCGTAACGAAATTAATCACCTGCTTGATCATTATCCACAAGCCAGCGGTGCAAGCATTGATGCGTTGAAAATTGTTCAAAATCATTATGGCTGGGTAAGTGATGATGCTATCAATGCTTTAGCAATACATATGCAGCTACCTGTATCCGACCTTGAATCTGTCGCTACATTTTATAATCTAATTTTTCGCAAACCAGTCGGCAAAATTTTACTCCACCCCTGTAACGGTATTAGCTGCATGTTGATGGGATACCGAGATTTCTTTGGGGCAATACAACAAAGTTTAAATATTTCTGATGGAGAAACAACTCAAAATAATCATTTCACTCTTATATCGCTCCCTTGTCTTGGCGCTTGTGATAAAGCGCCTGTCATGTTGAAGACTGGATCAGGACAAGAAGATAAGTTATTCACAAACCTACAGCCAAGTATGGTGGACCATATTATTGCTGAGCTGGAACAAAAAAAAAATAAACCGCGTCAGGGAGGTGATATTAAATGAATACTAAACAAGCACCAACACATCCCTTAACCCAGCACATCAATCTTGATGAGCCGCTTGACCTCAGTTGTTATAAAGAAGCTGGTGGATATGATGGGTTTAAAGCTGCTATTTCCCAACCATCAGACACAGTTCTGAGCATTCTTAAAGATTCTAATTTAAGAGGTCGCGGCGGTGCAGGTTTTCCAACAGGGTTAAAATGGAGCTTTGTTCCCCCACGCGACGATTCAGGCAGTGACCGTTATCTAGTGGTGAATGGTGATGAAATGGAACCCGGCGCCTTTAAAGATCGCTGGCTATTAGAAGGCGCCCCACATCAACTGATTGAGGGCTTACTCATTGCAGCACATACTATTTCAGCCACTGTCGGTTATATTTTTCTTAGGAATGAATATTCTCTTGCTGCTGACCGAATACAAAAATCACTCGATGAATGCTATGAAGCAGGTTTATTAGGTAAAAATATTTTAGGCTCTAGCCTATGTTTTGATATTCATATTCATACCAGTGCTGGTCGATATATATGTGGCGAAGAAACCGCATTAATTAATTCGCTAGAAGGCAAAAGAGCAAACCCACGCTCTAAGCCTCCTTTCCCACAAGTAGCCGGTTTGTGGGGAAAGCCAACCATCGTCAATAACGTAGAAACATTTTTCAATTTGCCGAACATTATTCTTTATGGTGCCGAATGGTACCAATCCCTAGGACGACACAAAGATGCTGGAACTAAAATTTATGGCGTTAGCGGGCGTGTAAATAAACCAGGATTATGGGAGCTACCTATGGGAACGCCTATCCGCGAGATTATCGAAGTTCATGCTGGCGGCATGTGCGACGGCTACAAGCTTCGAGGCTACCAACCAGGGGGTGGTTCAACTGACTTTTTACTACCTGAGCATTTAGATACTCCGATGGATTATAACGAAATCGGTGCAATTGGAAGTCGTATGGGAACGGGCACCATAATCGTTTTAGATGACAAAAACTGCCCCGTCGACATGGTGCTGAATTTAGTAAGCTTTTTTGCTCAAGAATCCTGTGGTTGGTGTACACCATGCCGAGAGGGCCTTCCCTCTGCAACCTATATTTTACAACAAATAGAAAACGGCAAAGGTAAGTTAGAGGATTTAGATTACTTGCTTGATATCGTTGAAATGGTTGCACCAGGAAACACATTTTGTGCCTTAGCTCCGGGAGCAGCAGAACCCTTACAAAGCGGATTAAAATTTTTTAGAGATGATTTTGAACAGCATATTAAAGATCAATGCTGCCCTTATCATTAGTTTAAGTTTGATTACTATCGGGAAATAAACGATGCCAGAAATCTATATAGACGGCAAAACTTATCAAGTTGAAGAAGGTAAAAACCTTCTGGAGGCCTGCCAATCTTTGGGCCTTGAGCTCCCGTATTTCTGCTGGCACCCAGCTCTTGGCTCAGTAGGTTCCTGCCGTCAATGTGCAGTGATTTTATATCAAAATGAAGAAGACACTCGTGGCAGAATAACAATGGCCTGCATGACACCAGTTTCAGAAGGTCAACGGTTATCACTTAACAACCCTAAAGCTGAAAAATTTAGAGCGTCATTGATTGAAGCAACGATGACCAACCACCCACATGACTGCCCAGTTTGTGAAGAAGCAGGTGAATGCCATTTACAAGACATGACTTTATTAAGTGGTCATAACCAACGTCGGTTTCAAGGCCCAAAGAGAACTCATAATAATCAGTATTTAGGGCCATTTATTAACCATGAAATGAACCGTTGTATCGCATGTTATCGTTGTGTACGTTTTTATCGAGATTATAGTGGTGGCACTGACCTAAATGTTTTCGCTTCAAGAAATAATGTTTACTTTGGACGAACAGAAGACGGCGTTTTAGAAAGTGAATTCAGTGGTAACTTAGCTGAAGTTTGCCCTACAGGTGTATTTACGGATAAAACCTATAGCGAACATTATGCACGTAAATGGGAGCTTCAATCAGCTCCTTCCATATGCACCCACTGCAGCGTAGGTTGCAACATTTACCCCGGTGAGCGAAAAGGTGTGCTCAGGAGAATAACCAATCGATTTAACCCTAATATCAATGGTCATTTCCTATGTGATCGGGGTCGCTTTGGGTATGAGTTTGTTAATCATAAAGACCGGACGACTCAAGCTTGGCAGCGGAACACTAAGAAGCAAACTACAGATATACTGACACAAAAAAGTGCACAAAGTGCTTTCAAAAAGTATTTAACAGCCCAGTCAACATCAGACATTATCGCTATAGGCTCCTCCCGTTCATCATTAGAAAATAATTTCACTCTCAGGGCTTTAGTCGAAGAACAAAACTTTTATAGTGATATAAAAGAATCAGAACACATGCAAGTAACTAAGTTAGTCGATCATTACCAACAAGTACAAACAAGTTCGTCACTAAAAGATCTTGAAGCAAGTGATGTCGCATTAATGATTGGTGAAGATGTCACGCAGACCGCACCTCGTATTGCCTTATCATTAAGACAAATGACTAAAAATGCAGGTAAGATAAAAGCTGCATCAATCGGCATTCAATACTGGAGTGCTGCAGAAGT
>ENA-OSET01001029-OSET01001029.1-sediment-metagenome-genome-assembly--contig:-NODE-1029-length-29925-cov-5.710835_pt1 | contig 29925 bp, 23 predicted proteins | sample MGYA00237882_ERZ534229 | MGnify/ENA primary metagenome ERZ534229 (study PRJEB26408, sample SAMN06266212) | sediment metagenome | isolation source: Hudson Canyon methane seep mesocosm | place... | reverse complement strand
GCTAATAGGCAAGCACATCAAGTTTGGCAAACAGCAAAGAAACTAGAACAAGATGTCGCAGCACGAGTTAAAGCAGGGGAGTTAGCGGGTACACAGCGTTTATTAGCGAGTACAAATGCACTTGAAATGCATAAGCAATATTTGCTCACTGAAGCAGGCTTAGAATATGCTTTAAATAGTTATAGTCACATCACAGGTGAAAGTTCTTTCCCAGCAGTCTACGAAGAAACACTGTCTACAGCTTTTGACAGTAATCAACAACACCACTCTTCAGTAACAATTGATCCTAATCACCCCCGTTTAAGGTTGCTAGAGCAGCAAATAAATACACTTCGAGCACAGCAAGACCTAGCCTATTTCGATGGTGCTATAAACCCAAGTGTATCAGTTGGGCTTAGAAGCGAAAGAGGTTCATATGGAGAAGATTTCAATAATAGTATTGGTGTTGGAATTAGTTTCGTACTCGATAATGATGTTTATCGACGCCCCGCTATTGCTAATGCGGGAAAAGTGTTGGCTGATGCCGAAATTTTACGCGTACAACTGGAACGAGATCTTAATATAGATCTGTTTTCACGATTACATGATCTAGAAACAAAGCAAAAGCAGCTAGAATTTGTAAACGATCAGAATACGACTACGAAGCAGTACTATGCGCTTCAAAAACGGGCGTTTGAATTAGGCGAAATAGATTTGGTTAATTTATTACATAGTCAATCTCTTGCTAATGAAACCTTCAATAGAAAGCAAGCCTTAGAGGTTGACATTAAACAGATGATAGCAATGGTGAACCAAGCATTAGGGCTTGTTTTATAATGCTGCTCTTGTACGCGGAACATTCACTTCAGAAAGACTAAGGTTTCTTTTAGGTTTAATACTCTTTACGCATTATCCAATAGGTGTCTAAAGGTGGCTTTTATTACTGGAAATAACTCAATGAAGGCCATTAATTAAGAGGGCATTACCCTTTTACGGCTAAATTTACCGAAAAGTAGGGCATTTTATGATCATTTCGAGCAGGTTGAATAAGATGATTGTGCCTTAAGATCAAAGTAGTGCCTATGCTTCTGGTAATGATAGAAACTGGTTAAGGATAACGTTCTTGCGCAGCATGAGTCGGAAGCTGACTGTTATGATAATGCTGTAGCGGAACGTTTGTTTGGTACATTGAAGACTGAACAGGCTGATGATGAGATTTACCGAATACGAACGGGAGCGACACAAGGTTTATTTGAGTCTAGTGAAGTCTTTTACAATAGGCGACGTAGGTATTCTTATCTGGGCTATATCAGCCCAGTAGAATTTGAGCGGGCAATTGCCCTTAATAAGTCAGCCTGTTAAAACGTTATAAGCTCAAGCAACTTGCTATTTGATTTTTTATTGGCCTAAAAATGAGCCAACACCCTGATAGAATCTTTATTAGAGAATGAAGCTGCAATGACTTCATTGCTTAAACAGTAACCGTCTAAAGTAGGCTAGACATTCTAAATGTCTATTATCAGGTTATTTTTGTGAATAGCTGTCAAAACGTGAAATATATTCATCTATATTTTGTTCAAACATCTCTGTGAAGCGTTGTGTGAAGTATTTTACCGCTTCTTGTTTTTCTGCTTGCAGCTTCTCAGCACTATCAACTGAACGGGCGACGCTGAACGCATTAAAACGTGCGGCAGAAAATAGAATTGATGTATTAACATCATCTACCGAACTATCAGGCACTTGCTGGTTTGCAACAGCAATAAACTCATCAGCACGTTGTTGAAATGTCATTTTAGCAGGTGAATTTTCACTCATTATTATTCTCTCAATATTATTACTTAAGGTTAAATTATTTTTTTAGTATTGGTTGGATCAGCTGAGATGATATCAGGTGTGAGATTTTTTGGTGTTTCATGTTTTGATGGTAGTGCCATAATTAGTGGCTTTTTTGCTTGTCACTATGTGTGGATAAGGAATATTTCAACTCGTTTGATAGTGTAAAACATATAACGCTGACACGAATCCTGCCGTCATAGTTGAATCGGCAGCCAAACCAAAGGCCATCGCAGTGCCATGCCATGTGGCATCATTAGATAAAATTAGTGACATCAGACCCTGTACTGTTGTTAGCGTTGCAATCATAATCGGCCGTAAACGCGATACACAGCCAAATTTTCCATTACGGCAACCCTCTTTTAATTGTAATACATCTCATAAAGTCTCGTATTTAAATGTAATTACTCATTACAAGGATAGGGGTAATGACTTCAATATTGAAGTGTCTGTTTGTGCTTGTTCCCCTAAACATTCTGTCTGCGCAGGCCCATTTTAGAGTGTGTTGTTTTTTCATTGAAAGTGAGGGATATGGAATGATATCGCACAAGAGCTTGTGTCATATGACTTAAATAAATAGCTATTTTTCATTATATTATAAAACAGCTGCAAATGAGTTAAGCAGGCCGTATAGTTTCCTCAAAATTATATTTACTTTGAGGGCAGTCATGAGTTTTAAAAATACGTTACCGTTATCAGCATTATGCCTATTAGGCGCAACTACAATATTGAAAGCAGCTGAACCTATCAGTTTGGCAGATATTACTGTTACGGGTGAGCGTTCGCAAGAATCTGTCCTCGACCAGCCCTTAAGTATCGGCTCAAAACAACAAGATCAAGTGGCACTAGACAATGCGTCAACTCAGAAAGAATTATTGAATTCAATTTCTGGTGTTCGGATCACCCAAACTGGTTCAGTAATTGGACATATGACCAGTATTCGTCTGCCTCAAAACACCGGGCCGTATTATCTTTTTTTACAAGATAGTATTCCTGTTCAATCATCTGGGTTCAACAACCATAATGCCTTGGCGTATACCAACTTTAGTTCAGCAGGATCAGTAGAAGTATTAAAAGGTGCCGGAACCGCTTTATATGGTTCCGATGCTGTAGCGGCTACTATTAATGTGTTGTCTACACCAGCACGCGATCAATTGGGCGTAACTGGTGGTGTTGAAGCCGGCAGTGATGGTTATAGGAAACTTTCAATATCAGGCGGTATAGATTTAGACGAAAAATCAACGATTACAGCACAGGGTTCACATGCTGAGTCCGATGGCTGGCGTGACCACACTAAATATGACCGCCAAGAAATAGCAGTTAAATATATTAATGATATGAATGAGCATAATACGATAAAACTCGGCTTTAGTGCCAATAAAACACTAGCAGAAATGGCCGGTTCACTCATTGGCTATGATGAGTTTAAAAACAACCCAACATCGGTAGGTAATATTCAAACAGCTTTAGACAGTGGGCTGCCGATAGAGCGTAAGTTTGATTTTGCTCGTGCAAATATTGAATGGGATCATCGCGTTTCAGATACGCTATCGCTTAACTCTATTGCCTATTTAAGAAGCACACGTAATCGTTATACCGCCACATGGAAAACGAGCTTACCATACAATGATAGTGAAGATAACACCCTGGGACTATTATTTAAGGCGAATATGCAGTTGGGTGCTATGACAGCCATTAGCGGTGTGGATTTTGAATATACCAAAGCAAGTAGAGAATACTTGCAACGAACCACATTAGATTCTGTACCTGCAGGTAAAATTTATGATTATGACGTTGATTATTTAGCCATTTCACCTTACACACGTTTGGAATTTCAATTAACTGACAAACTCACCTTAGGTACCGGTTTACGGTTTGACTACAATAGTTTTGAATACACTAATAATGTAACCGATGGCCAATATGCTGGTTCAGATTTTGTTCGAGCTAGTTCTGATACTGATCCTTCATTCACACACTTTAGCCCTAAGCTAGATTTAACCTATAATCTGAATAATAATCAAATGGTCTATGCACGTTATGCAAATGGCTTTCGTATTCCACAGGCAACGCGTCTATATAGTTTAACAACCGAAAACATTGATTTTTCACTTGATGAAGAAGTGACTAATACCTATGAAGTCGGGTATAAGTTTGCTTATGCACGTCATCAATTTGCCAGCTCAATTTACCTATTAACAATAGATGACACTATTGTTGAGCGACGCTTTGGTAATGATGAACGTTTTTATGTTAATGGTGGCAAAACAGAACATAGAGGGGTTGAATTATCATTGACTTCAAAACTAAGCGATGAACTAACATCCCATATTGCCCATAGTTACTCGAGACATGATTATCAGAATGATGAGAAGTTCAACAGTAATGAGCAAGCCAAAGCCCCTAATAATGTTAGCAATGTGCGTTTGATTTATTCTCCAAAAGCAATTGTTGGCCTGAGTTCAATGCTTGAGTGGGAACATGTTGGCTCCTATTGGCTAGATGATGCTCATGTCGCTGGCCGCTACAAGGGCCATGATGTTGCTAATATTAAACTGAACTACCAAGTTAGCAGCAAATTAAACCTAACGGCTAAAATAAATAATGTGACGGATCGTATTTATGCCGAAAGCGCCGAGTACCGACGTGTAAGTGAACGATATACACCGGGCGCACCAAGACAACTATTCGTTGGCTTTGACTACTCGTTATAATAGTTCGGTAAAATAATAGCAATAAGACTAATCAACAGTAGGTGATAAGTGACTAAATTTAAAGTAATAACAGGTTTGTTGATTAGTTTTGTTGCCGTATTTATAATTTGGACAGCCTTTTTCAAGAGTGATCATGAACATCAAGCTACTCAACATAAGCACTCAGAACAGGGACATGCAGAGCAGCAGACGCAGGAAAACTACAATAATGTGGTAAGCGTTGATGTCAAGTATGTTGACGGTGTGTTGCATACCTTAATTGCCAAGCAAAAAGGTACGCAACAAAGTATAGGGTATCAATCATCGCTTGATTATGGCCAAACATGGTCACATGAAGTCACTATAATTAATGCTGATAACGCTTTTAGGTTCAAACGCGGCAATGACGCACGATTAGCAATATCGGGCAATTCATTAGTTGCAGTATGGATGACCCGTGTTGAAGGTGCTCCACATAATGCTGGCCCTATGATGGCGATGCGTTCTGATGACAAAGGAGCAACATGGCAAAAATCTGCTATGCCTGCTGATTGGAATGGGCCTCATGGTTTCTTTGCAATGGCTGGCAGTAAAGAAGCAATTAACCTAGTATGGTTAGATAGTCGAGAAAAAGTAGAGAAAGGGTCGCAAGGCTTAAGGTTTAGCCAAAGCCGTGACGGCGGCAAAACATGGTCAGTAAATAACACGCTTGACGCACAAACCTGTGCGTGTTGTTGGAATACCGTTAAATTTAATAATGATGACTTTTATGTATTGTATAGAGATAAAAAACCCTCCGATATGGCATTAGGGAAAATAGATGCTGATCTCAATTGGCAACGTATAGGTACAGTGGGGGATTTTGGCTGGGATTTCGATGGGTGTCCTCATGTTGGTGGCGGCTTAGCGTTTGATTCAAAAAATGACTTGATTCATGCGACTGTAACAACAGGTAAAAGTGATCAAGCAGGAGCTTATTACCTTCATTCAGCAAATAATGGACTATCGTGGTCCGAGCCTATGCTATTAGGTGATAATAGCTCCTTTCATACTGATATTGCTGTTAATAATGGTGATATTACCGTAGTGTGGGACAGAGCAAGAGAAACTGGCATGCAGATTGTTAAGGCAAGTTCGTCTGATAAAGGCATTACATGGACACAAGCTGAAATGTTATCTGATGGCCTATCCCATGCTTCACATCCGATTATTATCGACATGGAAAGCAAGCAGCTCATTATGTGGACTGAGAGTGAAGAAAATGGTGCAACCGTAATTAAAACATCAATAGTTGAATAATGAGAAAATTTAAACACTTAAAACTACTGGTACTGGCTTTTATAATGCTTACATTATTAAGTGGCTGTAGCGATGACTTAGCGGTTAATAACTTTGTAAAAGGCTCATTTAATCAGATTAAGGCTCAATACCAAGGGCAAGCTCATATCATCGTCTTTTGGTCAAAAGACTGTGCTTATTGCATGAAAGAGTTGAGCTTTTTAGGTGATAATCTTAACAATTATCCGACTGTTAAGCTGACGACAATTAGCGCGGATATATTTTTAGATAAAACAGCGGTTCAGAAACAAATGAAGGCCCACAACTTGGATGATGTTGATGCATGGGTATTTTCAGATGCTGTTGCTCAAAAACTTTACTTTGATGTTGATCCTCGCTGGCATGGAGAACTACCGCTAATGTATCTAATTAAGCCTGATAACACTATAAAACGTCAAATTGGTTATATGAAACAAGAAGACCTATTAACTTGGTTAAAGGCTGTATCTTAAGCTTGTTGGATGAAGTCAAAGCGTTTAACAACTGATAGAATAGAAACAAACAGGCAAAAAAAAGCCCCTGATGTTTTCACATCAGGGGCTTTTTTATTCGATTCAATCTTAACGATTGCAGATGTACATTGTTACTTCAAAGCCGAAACGCATATCTGAATATTCTGGAGTAGTCCACATGATAGTATCCTCACTAAGTTATTTAAAATGCCATTACTTTCGTAACGACCATGGGTACATTATCTACACCTTGGTAAACAAATGAAATAAGCTAAATGCCCGTTAACGGTCAGGATTTTCCTTAAGCTTCTATTTCTGCCCATATATTAAATTGAATGTTAGCTGTTATTTAAGTTTATTAGATCAAAAGGATAAAGTGAAAAAGCAGTAGTATTAATTATAAGTTAACTGCAAGTGGTGCTACTGGGCAGTTACTTGTTCGGACAAAACAACAATAATATTGAGTGGGTAGTCGTCGTCCAGATGGGCTTATAGAGCAACTTACAGGTCAGTCTATACGGTATAAGTAATTCTCCAATTAGTAATGACATCTTTGATGCAGGCGCAACTAGTCGAATTAATATTGTTGATTTCATGTCTGAATTAGGCATAAATTCCGCAATATGAAATTAATGGAAAAGGCGAGTGTCTGCTATTTACAATCAGGTATAACGTGGGCAGTAGATCTATTTCATTCGAAGGCGAGCGGCTTAAAAAGGCTAGGTTTATATTGCCTTGGCATACTCACAAACTTGTCTCAACTAAAGTGATAAACACTAGTAGTATTATGTTTTAGCGTGACTTAGCCATAAACAAATATGTTGAATAGAGTATCATTTACCTACCTAGCATTACACTATCACTGATATCAAACAGAGTACCAATGTCACAAGAAAACAGTTACCAATTGAAAGGCTTAATCAAACAAGCCTTTGCGTATAAAAAACATTTAATTAAAGCGAACCTTATCGCGCTGTTAGCAACGCTATGTGCTGTGCCAGTGCCATTATTATTGCCTTTAATTGTAGATGAAGTGTTGCTCGACAAACCTGGTGCTACTGTTCATTTCATTGAACAATTTTCACCGCAAGCATGGCATGGGCCGATTTTATTTGTAATGGCTGTTTTAGTGTTCACTTTAGTTTTACGCATTGCGGCAGTATTACTCAATGTGGTTCAAGCTCGCTATTTCACACTAATTGCAAAACACATTACTTATCGCATCCGAAAACGTTTAATTAAGCGTTTAGGCACGATTGCAATCAGTGAATACGAAACGCGAGGTAGCGCGGGTATTGCTTCGCATTTTGTGACTGATATTGAAGTTATTGATAACTTTATTGGCAATACTATTAGCCGCTCTATTGTAGCAACCTTAAGTATCATCGGCACGGCAGTAATTTTGTTATTTCTACACTGGCAGTTGGCGCTGTTGATTTTGTTTCTAAACCCTTTAGTTATTTATTTCACTACAGTTGTAGGTAAGCGTGTTAAAGAATTGAAAAAAAAGGAAAATTCGGCCTTTGAGATCTTTCAACAAAGCCTGACTGAAACCTTAGATGCAGTGCAACAAATACGTGCCGTAAATCGTGAAAAATATTATTTGAGTCGTGTTATTGGCAATGCACGCCATGTTAGAAATCATGCGTATGAATTTGCATGGAAAAGCGATGCCGCCAACCGGTTATCGTTCGTTATCTTCTTATTCGGCTTTGATATTTTTAGAGCGGTTGCTATGTTGATGGTGGTGTTTTCAGATCTCAGCATTGGTCAAATGTTTGCTGTGTTTGGTTATCTTTGGTTCATGATGGGGCCGGTGCAAGAAATCCTTAATATTCAATATTCATATTATTCTGCTAGTGCTGCGGTTATACGTCTTAATAAGCTATTTTCTATGAAACAAGAGCAGTATTACCCTAGTAAGATTAACCCTTTTGAAGTGGGTAAGCCATGTAGCATTCGTATTGAGGATTTACACTTTCAATATGGTGAAAATACCAAAGTACTCAATGGTGTCTCACTTACTATTAAAGCAGGTGAAAAAATAGCACTGGTTGGTGCAAGTGGTGCAGGTAAATCAACCTTGGTGAATGTCTTATTGGGATTGTATCCAGCAGATAAAGGCATGGTGTATTTTAATGATGTAGCCGTGAGCGAAATTGGCTTAGCGCCAGTACGGGAACATGTTGCTACTGTATTACAAAGCCCTGCCTTATTTAATGATAGCGTTCGCCATAACATCGCTATGGGCCGTAACTATGATGATAAAGCTATATGGCAAGCAATTCAGATCGCTCAGTTAGACGAGGTCATTCAAGCTATGCCTAAACAGCTTGATAGCATTATTGGTCGGGATGGGGTGAAATTATCAGGCGGTCAACGTCAACGTTTAGCCATTGCTCGCATGGTGTTAATTAATCCAAGCGTGGTGGTATTAGATGAAGCAACGTCTGCATTAGATAGTGATACTGAATATCAACTGCACACCGCACTTGAAAGCTATTTGAAAAACCGCACTACGATTATTATTGCTCACCGTTTGAGTGCCGTGAAACAAGCTGACAGGGTGGTGGTGTTTGATGGTGGTGAGATTATTATGGATGGGGATCATGATTCTCTAATTAGCCAAGATGGACTGTATCAAACGCTGTATGCGAAACAGGTCTAGATATCAATTAATTGCACTAAGAATAGGGAAGTAAAACGACTTGCCTTGAGCAACTTAAAGGCGAGCTGAGAAGTGTAGAATATTATGTTTATCCTTAATAACAAAAGGTAATAGCTTATATCAAGGTTACGGCCCGTGTTTATGAAGAACTCTATCACTGTGTTAGGCGCAATAATGATGTGCTTAGCTACTGGGCTTGGTTTTGACATTCAACGGCCATAGCAGCAGTTATTATTGGCAGTATGGTAAGTGCTATATTACCAACAATGTCTGTTATACCTGTTTTATATGGTATAACTTCAAACAAACAGATTTTTGATGGTTAATATGTCTCGCTTGGCTGTAATGACTAATGATAGTTATTGATTCGCCTTGCTTAATTGTGAAGTTTAACAACTGGAAATAATAAAGAATGACAGTTAGTATTTTAGGCAGCGGCTGGCTCGGACTGCCGCTAGCAAAAGACTTAATTAAGCAAGGCCATAATGTAAAGTTATCAACTCGTTCACAAGGCCGATTACCTGACTTAGTAAATATATCAGCATCACCCTATATTGTTGATATTGAGGCCTTAACTGATGATATTGAGGCCTTAACTGATGATATTCAAGCCTTTTTAAGTGCTGACATTCTTATTATTAATATCACCTCTAAAGATATCAACGCATATAGGCAGCTTATAAAGCAGGTAGAAAAGTCTACACTTAAACAGGTGCTATTTATTAGCTCAACGTCTGTTTATAAAACTGTTGATAGTGTAGTAACTGAAGATGATGGCATGGAAAACCCAGCAAGTGTGCTTTATCAAATTGAACAGTTATTTTGTTTAAATAAACATTTCCAAACGACTATTCTTAGACTAAGCGGCTTGATCGGCTACTCACGCCATCCGGGTCGTTTTTTTAAAAATTCTAAAATCGTACAGCAACCAGATTCCGCCGTAAATCTGATCCATCGCGATGATTGTATAGGCATCATTAATAGTATTATCGAACAGGCAGAATGGGGTGAAGTGTTTAATGCTTGTGCCACAATGCATCCTACGAAACGTGAGTTTTATACCTACGCTAGAGTCTCTTTAGGGCTTATTGCACCTGAGTTTAACGAGAAGACAGCTAATGTAATGAATAAGATTGTTTGCAATGACAAAGTAATTAATAAATTAGGCTATAATTTTTCATATCCCGACTTAATGACTATGTACACTCTTTCTTAGTAAAAGGGTTAAAACAAGTTAGTTTCTTTCAAATATTTGTCTATAATTCAACTGTGCATAGTCAATTAGACAGTTATTCATCTTTTCAAAACAAGTTTTTAATTCAGCTAATAACAATAAACCTGAATCCGGCTATAGGCTAATCTCAACGTTCACATCTGGCAAAGTCTAAGCAGTACAATCCTGAAACCGGTTTATCCATGGCCGATTTACCGGCATGGTTCCATTGGCTGCTCCTCGAACTGAATAACCTTGGTCAACCACTAATTGAGCTGATTCTAATCTAAATTCGGGTGATATTTTAGGCCGCTTTTTTTGTCATTGTGTCGCCTATTGTGTCGAGGAAGCAATAATATCACCTCTTATCAGGTGGCCAAATTTACTTTACCACTACAATAGTAAAATACTACTGTGAAAGAAGAGGCCTTGTTGTTTAATTTTATTGTTCAGTAAGCCGACAATATCATTTAAAAGACGGCCTTTAATTAACTCTGCCATGACATCGTTATGAGTATGATCTCGAAGCTATACATGTTTAATATCAGTTACATTTTTGAGGTGTTCTAAGCCAGCAATTCAGCGGCCATCTTGTTGGTCTATAGAGGCTCAGCATCGAAGATTAGATAGTGCCAAACTTAGATCGCCCATTGATGGGACAATATTGTTGACGTTGTTGTATATTATCGTCTAGTACAATATTAGTTAGACGAGGCCTTTTTGAGTTATAAAAACCCTTCTGTGGGTCTTTACTTTCTCCCGTCAATCGTTCGCATGCACTATTCCACGCTATAATTTAATAATTCATGTTAATAATAGTGGGGGCTGTAAGAGAATCAGCAATGGTTTTAACCTTATGCCTCAATGTATATAAGCCTTATGTGAATGACTTGCTTACAAGTATAGACTTAAAAATATGAAGAGATTCCGTCATCACCCTTTAACTTTGTGTTATATAGTGTAATGCGTCTAAAGTCTAATTGAAGAGATTAAAGGTCATTTAGTGAGCAAAAAAGAGTATGATTTGTGCATTATTGGTGGCGGTGCAGCTGGATTGGTTACAGCTGCAGGTGCCGCTAGTTTAGGCGCTAAAGTATTACTAATTGAAAAGCATCGCCTAGGTGGAGATTGTCTCTATAGCGGTTGTGTGCCAAGTAAAACACTTATTCACTCTGCTCAAGTTGCTTATACGATAAAAACGGCCGGAAAATTTGGACTTTCAGCCCAGCTGGGCCCTGTTAATCAAGCTGCTGTAATGCAACGTATTGCGGATGTTATCAATACGATAGAGCCAAATGATAGCCCTGAGCGTTTTCGTGCAATGGGTATTGAGGTCGTATTTGCAGAAGCTGAGTTCCTTGCACCCGATCGTTTATTAGTCGATGGACGTGAGGTAACAGCACGTAACTTTGTGTTAGCTACGGGCTCACGTCCATTTATCCCTTCTATTCATGGTTTGTATTCCGTTGACTATTTTACCAATGAAAATATCTTCGATGTTAAAGAGAATATAAGCAATATACTTATTATTGGCAGTGGGGCGATTGGCTGCGAAATGGCACAAAGCTTTGCTCGTTTAGGCACTAAAGTATCGTTAGTAAGTAATACGGGGCTGTTACCTATTGAAGATAGTGATATGAGCACGGTAGTAAAGCAGCGTTTTGTTAATGAAGGGATTCAATTGCATTTAAATTCGAGAGTTACTTTTATTGAAAAAATACCAGCAGGTGTGCTGGTACATATTGAAGATGAGGTTTCAAAGCAAATAGAACAGATAGAAGCAACCCATTTAATGCTTGCAACAGGACGTCTGGCTAATATTGATAATTTAGGCTTAGATAAAGCCAATGTGAGTATTGAAAAGAGACGCTTAAAACTTGATGCTCGTCTACGCACAAGCAATAAACGTATCTTTGCCTGCGGCGATGTGGCTGGTCCGTATTTGTTCACGCATATGGCTGAACATCAAGCAGGGGTTGTGTTACGAAATACTTTATTCCATTTGCCTGCTAAAGCACAAACTACCCGTATACCTTGGTGTACGTTTACTGCTCCTGAATTAGCTCGGGTTGGATTATCACAGCACGATGCACAGCAACAAGACATTGCGCATCGTGTTTATCGCTTCCCATTTTCTGAAATCGATCGCGGTATTACAGATGGTACCACTGAGGGTATGGCAAAAATAATTACCAGTCCAAAAGGTAAATTATTAGGGGCATGTATTGTCGGCACGCATGCTGGAGAGTTGATCGCTGAATATGTATTAGCGATATCACAAGGCATGAATGTGTCAGCCTTAAGCAATACCATTCATATTTACCCAACATTGGCACAAATTAATCGCCGTGTGGCTGATCAAAGAATGAAACAAGCCTTAACACCCACACGACGACGCTGGCTTAAACGTCTGTTCGGTTTACGTGGTGAACATTAATGATTAAAAAACTATTACTCCTTGCGAGCTTAATTAGTCTTATTACACTTTTTTTCATCTTTGGAGGCCAAGAATATTTGACTTTTGATAGTCTAAAACAACACAAGTCCGAATTGTTGGCTTATGCGGATACTCATTTTTGGAAAGCCTTTTTTACAATAGGGGGTATTTATATCCTGTCGACGGTGTTAAATTTACCGGGTGCAGCGATTATGTCGTTAGCAATCGGCTTTATATTTGGACGTTGGTACGGTGTATTGTTGGCGACGGTTGCTTCAACTATTGGCGCAGTATTGGTGTTTTGGATTGCACGCTATTTGATTGCAGATTGGGCTAGACCACGACTTGAGAAGATGCCATTAACTCAAAAAGTAATGAAAAATCTCAAATATGATGCCTTTAGTTACCTGTTGTTTATGCGTGCTGTGCCATTATTTCCATTTTGGTTCGTCAATATGACCTTTGCCTTTAGTCCAATTAGCACGAAACAATATTTGATTGGATCTTATATTGGTATGTTTCCAGTTAGTTGTGTACTGGTGAATTTAGGCCAATCATTGGCAAGCGTAGAGTCTATGGAACAATTATTTAGTGCCGAAGTCATTATGGCCTTTATGCTGATTGGTGTGCTCGCATTGACCGGCAGTCTATTAGTTAGAGCACGTGCTAACAAGCACAGTGTGACAGAAGAAGTAGAGAGCTAAATAATAGAATGCATGAAACTAAACCTTATTTCGAACAGAGCACTTTTCCAACTATTAAGCGGGATCAATTAAAGATTATTCAGCTTAACTTGGGTTATTTATGTAATTTGAGTTGTGTGCATTGTCACGTTAACGCTGGCCCTAAACGTACAGAATTAATGACCAGAGAGACTATTGATCAGATCGTGGATTTTGCCATAAAAAATAAGGTGACTACTTTAGATTTAACCGGTGGTGCACCGGAGATGAATCCACATTTTCGCTATTTAGTGACCACCGCACGAAAGCATAATATCAATATAATAGATCGCTGTAATTTAGTGATTCTTAATGAACCTGATTATGAAGGTTTAGCTGAATTTCTGGCTGATAATAAGGTCACTATAGTCGCTTCACTACCCTGTTATTTAGAAGATAATGTTGATAAACAACGCGGTAATGGGGTGTTTCAGCGCAGTATTCTAGCGCTAAAACGTTTAAATGAACTGGGTTATGGTGACGTGTTGACATTGGACTTAGTCTATAATCCTCAAGGTCCTAATTTGCCACCAGCACAGCAATCATTACAATATAGTTATAAAACACATTTAAAACAGCATTATGGTATTGAGTTTAATCAGTTATATACCATTGCAAATATGCCGATTCAACGTTTTGGTAGCACCTTAATTAGCAAGGGTACCTTTCAAGGGTATATGCAATTATTAGTCGATAATTATAATTCTGATACATTAGGGCAGGTCATGTGCCGTAATACCCTTAGTATTGATTGGCAGGGTTTCGTCTATGATTGTGATTTCAATCAGATGTTAGATCTACCTTTAGGCGATCGGGCTGACAAAATCCATATTAATGACATTATGCATGATCCGTTACAAGACACGCAGATAGCCACACGACAACATTGTTATGGGTGTACCGCAGGGCAGGGTAGCAGTTGTAGCGGCGCACTTTCTTAAATTATATTTAAACAAATACAGATAAATCGAAGGATTCAACAATGGCTTTAGAGCACAGTGTTTTAGATCGTTATTCAGAAGGTGCCGATAAGGTCCAACCCGACTTATGTTGCCCGGTCGATTATGATGCGAACTTATTAAAATTGTTACCACAAGAAATTATTGACAAAGATTATGGCTGCGGTGATCCATCTCGTTATGTCCGTGACGGCGATGTAGTACTGGATTTAGGTGCTGGTTCAGGCAAGATATGCTACATGGCTGCTCAATTAGTAGGAGATAAAGGGAAAGTCATTGGAATTGATATGAATGACGATATGCTTAGATTAGCACGCAAGTATCAGCCTGAAATGGCCGAAAAACTAGGTGCCGATAAAGTCGAGTTTGTTAAAGGGTTGATTCAAGATTTAACGGTCGATTTAATGGCAGCTGATCAACAGCTTAAGCAATTTCCAATTAGTGATACAGAGAACTTACTGCGTCACCAAACATGGCAATTACAACAGTCACAACAAACCCCTTTGATTGCTGATAACTCTATTGATTTGGTGGTGTCGAACTGTGTGTTAAACCTGGTTCATGATAATGACAAAACCAAGATGATCCAAGAGATCTTCCGTGTCACCAAAGAGGGTGGGCGAGTGGCTATTTCCGATATCATCAGTGATGAATATGTCCCACAGCACCTCAAAGATGATACGACCTTGTGGAGTGGTTGTATCTCAGGCGCTTTACAAGAACAAGAAATGTTAGAGGCCTTTGTTGCCGTTGGTTTTGTTGCAGTTGCCTATGACAAATGGGAAAGTAAGCCTTGGCAAGTTGTTGAAGGTATTGAGTTTCGTTCAGTGACCATCACTGCGACTAAACCCAAAAATGAACCTTGTTTAGATGTGGGTCATGCGCTTATTTATCGAGGGCCCTATTCAGAAGTATATGACGACGAAGGTCATGTCTATCCACGAGGCCAACGTATAGCATGCTGTGCACGTTCTTTTAACTTAATGACACAAGGTGTTTATGGAGATGATTTTATTGGCATAACACCTAAGACATTAAAAGAAGCAACATCATGGTGTGCCCCAGCAGGCACAATAAGACCTGCCACTGAAACCAAGGGTGGCACACATTCTAACATAACAGAATGCAGTAATGATGAAACGGCTTGTTGCTAAGTTTTAAATGATGGCACAGATAAGCATCATTATCCCAGTGTTGAATGAACAAGCTGGGATTGAGGCTTTTTTACAGAGTTTACAAAGCCTGCGGCCCCAATGTGAACTCATTGTGGTTGATGGTGGAAGTGATGATAATACCGTTGCTTTAACCCATCCTTATGTTGATGATGTTATTCATACAGAACAAGGACGAGCTATTCAAATGAATGTGGGAGCGGTAACGGCTTCTGCACCTATTTTATTGTTTCTACACGCTGACACTTATCTACCCGAAAACGCTATCAGCCAAATACGGCAAGCCATTGATGAAGGGTATCATTGGGGACGATTTGATATCAGCCTAACGGGGCAACATAGTTTGTTAAAACTGATAGCTTGCTTAATGAATATTCGCTCCCGTTTAAGTGGTATTGCGACGGGTGATCAAGCCATCTTTGTGACTAAAGAATTATTTGAACAACAGGGAGACTATAAACATATTGCGTTAATGGAAGATATTGACTTGTCCGCACGATTGAAACAAGTGTGTAAACCGTTTTGCTCAAGAAGTAAGGTCATTAGCTCTGGGCGGCGTTGGATTAGTTTTGGGGTCATCAAAACCATTGTCTTAATGTGGTGGTTACGCTTTCGATATTTCAGTGGAGCTAAGCCTGAGAGTTTAGCTAAACTGTATAAAACAGGAAAGTTTTGGAAAGCAGAGTGATATAAGCATAAATATTGCGTAACAATACTGTCTTCTATGTGTCTAACCCTTAACAACATTAAAGTTATGCACGTGTACAAATCAATGGTGGGCTGCAAAGAAGCCTCAGAACAAACACATAGCTATATGGATGGCGAGATCGGATTAATATTTTGCAGGCGGATCATGTTTCATTTTTTATAGATAGGTGTTGTAGAATATATTGACAACAATTCTATGATACGGTTTTTACAGTTTGATATTGGAATCGTAGGCAAAAGACGATACAGATAAAAGTAAGTTAATTAAGAGACTGCATGCGTAGGGTTAACACTATCAGTCAACCAGACCTATCAATATAAAGGGATATTTTGGAAGGAATATTACGAATAACGTTGTTTATAACGCTATTAATCATGATGATTTTATGGGAGCTTTATGCCCCTCGTCGTAAACTAAATTATGCAAGAAAAATTCGATGGTTTAGTAATATTAGTTTATCAATAATAAATACTTTTCTTGTTCGGTTTACGCTTGGTGCTGCTGCCTACCTTACTGCTGTAACGGCGCTAGAACAGGGGTGGGGCTTATTAAATCTAGTTTCATTGCCATCATGGCTGTCACTTGTTATTGCTATTGTAGTGCTAGATTTAGCGATTTATGGACAACATACCGCTTCGCATCAATGGTCGTGGTTATGGCGTTTACATAAAGTCCATCATAGTGATTTAGATATTGATGTGACTACAGCAGTACGATTCCACCCTGCTGAAATATTTTTATCGATGATTTATAAAGTCGTGTGTGTGGCTATTTTGGGAGCCAATCCCACTGCGGTTATTATCTTTGAAATGATATTGAGTAGTTGCGCCTTATTTAATCATAGCAATATCGCCATACCACAAAAAGTGGAGGCCGTTATTCGATTGTTTATCGTGACACCTGATATGCATCGAGTGCATCACTCGGTTATCCGTTCTGAAACAGATAGTAATTATGGTTCTTCGATAAGTATATGGGATCGTTTATTTGGTACTTATATAGACCAGCCTCAGACCGGCCATATAAATATGGCCATTGGTTTAGCAGAATATAAAAAGCTAGATGATACAGCTCTAAATAGATTATTACTTATGCCATTAAAGTCAGATCGTGGGTTATAACTATCCAGACACTACCATTTTAGTGTTTTGCAAAGCACCTGTTGCTGGTACAGTTAAAACGCGACTTATGCCAGAGTTAACAGCTCACGCTGCCGTAGGGGTTCATATTGAGCTCACAAAACGTATATTAAGCCTATTATGCCAATCACAGCGTTGCCCGGTTCAGCTCTGGTGCAGTCCAAACATGGAGCATCCTTTTTTTCAAGATTGTGTTGAGAACTATAATGTGTCTTTGCATCAGCAGCAGGGCAGCGATCTCGGTGAGCGTATGTTTCATGCCATCGACGAAGCATTAAAGCAGTCATCGCGTGTGTTATTGATTGGTTGTGATTGTCCATCACTGACGATTGCTGATCTGGATTTTGCGATCAATGCTCTACAACAAAACCATGATATCGTGATCTCACCTGCACAAGATGGTGGTTATGTGATGATTGGAATGAAACAAGCTTATCCAGAATTGTTTATTAATATGACATGGGGCCACGCTGGTGTATATTCAGAAACGTTACGACGAATCAAACAAAGTACATTAAATGCCATTCAAACTGTAATGCAGTGGGACCTTGATACATTTGATGATTTTAAACGTTATCAGAATAGTAAATAATGACTAAATAGCTATTTTAATTAATTCTTTAAGTGTCATTAACATTGAAAGTTTTAAAAAAAACCATGCACATGCTGTCATTAGCAAACATCAGGCTTCTTCTTTATTTACTCTAAGTTAGAACTGTAACTTATTGTAAAAATAGTAATTAGAGCATCTTCTATCTAATAGAAAACACACTATTTAGATGAATATCACTAGTACGATATTTTATAAAGGGATCTAAATACCAAACCACCAAATTTACCTGTGGCTTGGCATTTAACGGTAAAAATTTAACTGGAACTTAGTTCATCTTACGATACTTAATTCGCTCTGGCTGATGATCCTTGCCAAAGCGTTTTTTGTAATCGTCAGCATATTCAGTATAGTTTCCTTCAAAAAAAGCAACGCTTGAATCACCTTCATAAGCAATCATATGAGTACAGACACGATCTAAGAACCAACGATCATGTGAAATCACTACTGCTGAACCAGGGAAAGCTAAAATAGCTTCTTCCAAGGCGCGAAGTGTTTCGATATCAAGATCATTGGTTGGCTCATCGAGTAACAATACATTGCCACCTTCTTTAAGCAATTTAGCCATATGTAAACGATTACGTTCACCGCCAGATAAATCTTTAACGAATTTCTGTTGATCAGATCCCTTAAAGTTAAAGCGGCCACAGTAAGCTCGAGATGAGGTTTCATAGGTTCCAACGGTAATAATATCACTACCTTCAGAAATTTCTTGGAACACGGTATTGTCACCATTCAAATTACGTGACTGATCGACATAGGCCAATTGTACAGAACTACCTAACTCAATAGTGCCTGAATCAGGCTGTTCTTCACCGCTTATCATGCGAAACAGGGTGGATTTACCCGCGCCATTTGGGCCGATAATACCGACAATAGCACCAGCAGGAATTGTTATATTCAAATTTTCAAACAATAACTTATCACCATATGACTTAGTCACATCATGTAACTCAATCACTTTATCACCCAAACGAGGACCAGGTGGAATGTAGATTTCTTGGGTTTCATTACGTTTTTGAAACTCACGTGAATTCATTTCTTCAAATGATTTCAAGCGAGATTTAGACTTAGATTGGCGGCCTTTAGCACCTTGACGAACCCACTCTAATTCAGCTTTAATTGCTTTATTGTGACTTGCTTCAGATTTAGCTTCTTGTGCTAAACGTGCATCTTTTTGTTCTAACCAAGAGGAGTAGTTGCCTTCATAAGGAATACCACGGCCACGATCTAATTCTAAGATCCAACCTGCTGCATTGTCCAAGAAATAGCGATCATGGGTAATGGCCACAACGGTACCAGGAAAATCTTGTAGAAAGCGTTCAATCCATGCAATGGATTCCGCATCGAGATGGTTGGTTGGCTCATCAAGCAATAGCATATCTGGGTTATCAAGCAATAAGCGACACAGGGCAACACGACGGCGTTCACCACCAGATAAGACGGCTACTTTCGCTTCCCAAGGCGGTAAGCGTAATGCATCAGCAGCACGCTCTAGAGCATTTTCTAAGTTATGACCTTCTTTAGCTTGGATCAGGTTTTCTAGTTCACCCTGTTTTTTAGCTAAGGCATCAAAATCAGCATCCGGTTCAGCATAAGCAGTGTAAATAGCTTCTAAGTCATCCATTGCCTGCTTTACATCAGAAACAGATTCTTCTACTATTTCTCGTACCGTTTTATTGTCATCCAGTTCAGGCTCTTGGGGTAAATAGCCCACCTTCATATTCGGCATTGGTACGGCTTCACCTAGATAATCTTTATCAAGTCCTGCCATAATTCTTAGTAATGTCGATTTACCGGAACCATTTAGGCCCAATACACCGATCTTGGCACCGGGGAAAAAAGAAAGTGATATATCTTTGAGGATTTCACGTTTTGGCGGCACAATTTTGCCAACGCGATTCATGCTGTATACATATTGAGCCATAAAACTTATAAGTCCTAAATATCAGATGTTAAGATAAAAGTAATACCTTTGATGGTATAACACAATGATGTGATTATAATGGAAATTGCAAATGCAGATGTCAGTAAGTTAGCACTGCATTGATTTGTCATAAACCTTTATATTGATAAATTATAATTTTGATAAACGATTTAAGCGGCTAGTTGGTCATTTTTTAAGGGGAGGAAGGTTGTGCTGGTTACTTTTACCACAAAATATCATGCTGATATTACTATGTTTGGTGATATAGGTGTGTCGATGCTTAAAATGATGGGGCACAGTGCCACCGTGCCCGGAGCAATTTTAGCAGCGGATGTTACGGTTGCTTTGGAGAAGTTGCAAACTGCGCTTTCTAATAATGACTCAATGCCACAAAATAATTATGATGACGAACCGACAATAAGCCTTTCTCATCGGGCCTTACCCCTCATTGAACTTTTAGGTACAGCAGTTAAAGAAGGTTCAGATGTTATGTGGAAATAACGCACTGTTACTTCTTGTGGTGCGAGCTATTTGTCAATTTTTCCAACTTGTTAGGAGAGACAAAAATAGCTCATTTGAGGTGTTTTAGTGTTTATAAGAATTGGCCGAAGTACTTAGAATAATCTAGCGATTTTAGGTGGGCAATAGCGGAAAAATGGTGCAGAAAAGAGAATATACATGCCATTAATTATTGTTTAGCCAGAGGGGAAAATGAAGTTTGGGCTATTGAGCTTCTATTATTGCTGTACAAAAGAGACGTTACACTTTAAATAGGAGCCGTTGAGTTCATCCAATTTTTCTTGGACTTCATTAAATACTTGTAATAGCTTTTCTTAAGAAACTATAAAAACTCTCGTAGAGGCATTATATTGTTGATAATTTAGTTTGGTAAATTATTTTCTTACTGCTGTACAGGAAGAGGTATTTTACAGAAAGCTATTACCTACCTTACTTGCAGCATGTTTATCTTCGGAAAATTGCATATAAGCACCTGGTAATTCAGCACATGCAATTAGTTATATGTAAAGATATCTGTGCTCGCTGATTGCATTAACAGTGGAGTTTTTCCTTACTGCAGTATGTCCAGTCCCGTATTAAATTAATTTATGGAAGCATGTAAAATTAGAGTCACTTATAGCCCATAGAACCGAGTAATGTTTGCTTAACTGCTATCGCGGTGTTTTCAGAATTTAAAATCTGACAGTGAAATGTTAGGAGTAGGGTGAGTAAATTAAAACTCTAATTTACTCAAGCTAAACTTGATTTTATTATATTTGTATAAGTTAATTAAAAGAAAAATACAGCCAAATCGACATAAATAGATTACGTTAACTCAGCTTAAATAAAACTACTTATTAGGCTTGCCTGATAAGATGTCTCAGCTTAGCCGCTTTTTCATGGTTACAACTGCTTCATACTGGTGATCAGTATCAAATATATTCAAGGCATCAATGAATTTACTATCATCTCCTATATGTTTCCATATGGTTTCCACTAGCTCAAATTCACTACGTGCTTTAATATGCGGTGATACAGCACGAATAAAGTCTACTTCATCGAGCTTCGATGGCGGTTTACCATTGCAAATCATATCCGTGGAAACACTTAATATATTGCTTAGCCGAGTAACTTGACTCGCTTTTGGTTCAGTAACACCATTTTCCCATTTACTATAGGTTTGGACTGTCACGTCAAGTAGTGCTGCCGCATCTTCTTGTTTGAGGTTTTGGCGGAGTCGCGCCTCTTTAATTACATCATTCAAAGCCATAATCGCGCTTCCAAATTTTAATAAATATTTAAGTATGATACTACTTTAGTTAGTTAAACGGGTTAAATTATTTTTATTTAAGTCAGATTAAATAAAAATAATTACTTGTTCGGTAAATAAAAAAAGAAAAGCTAGCACTGTCAACTAATACTAACTATTCTGAATTGGCTGGTCATAATATGAGCTTTATTAGGTAGGCATTAAGTAAATGTTCGAGTGGGCTATAGAAGGGAATTGGTGTTTTTGGACAGGCTGTCTTTTTTCTATTGCGATTGTATTGGCTGGCTGGTTCGCATACAATTCTGTAAATTATGATGCAGTATCTTATGCCGCCATGGCAGTACATAGAAATTAGGCCATGCCTACAATAGATGGCTATTCGACAATCTCAAAAAGCCAAACCGGCCTGTATTTCATTTTTAGCATTATGTTTTGTTGGGGTGCCGAAGGCGTTATTCTTTAAATGAAGGTGAAGAAACTGAATCAAGTGAACACTCCGGACATCATAACCATCATTAACAGATAGAAGTGATCCTTAATTACAGACAAGCGCCAAAACTTCTTGATTGGAGAGCCAATGTGAATGTATTAACTGAACAAGTAATAAGCTGCCCGTATTGTGGCGAATCAATTGATGTATTAATTAATGCAGAAGATGAAGCTGAGCAATATATTGAAGATTGCCAAGTATGTTGTCGGCCAATTACCTTTGTGCTGAGTAGAGATGACAACGGCGATCTGTCTGTAGCGGTTCATGATGAAAATGATAGTTTTTGAAAACGAATGGTCACTAATCAAATAAGCTTTCAAACTATAATTTTATTATTTAACGCCATTTAAAAATTAAAATCTGATCATTTATCCAACAAAATTAGCCAGAATTCAAAACCTACTTGCGGTCAAGCAATGTAAGCAATCAGCAATAATAAGCAATTGAATACTGATATGAGTAAAGTGGATGGCCTAGAATATACCCGGCGTAACTCTTTCTCATTTCGAGTAAATTTGCAACTCTGAGTTTGTGCTCATTGATAGGGTACTTTAGTACTTAATGCTCGGCAATTATGGATGGTCAAACAGTTATTTGATAACAAACAGACATTAGCATCATGGCAGTTATTTAAATATTCAATTGCTTATTTATTCTGTTTGCTTATGCTTATCGATCATACAGTTGGTTTATTATTGCAAACTTAAATAAGTGAAAGAACCTTATTATTATTAAATCGCAGTCATAAATATTAGTGATGAACATAGAGGAAGTTATAACGAAGATAAAAAGCGACGTTAACCTTGTAAATCATAGAATACATGGCTTGTTTCAACTATATGACTAAAGAATTTTATTAGATATTTAAAGTCAAAATTGCTAGCTATTAATGAAGAGGACTGTGAAAACTAACTCTTTAAATCGTGCGAATTATACGGTATAAAACTGAAGGCAGTATCGACTGAATGTCGCTAAGTGATTTAAAAATTTTGCATTAATTAACGGTAAGCTTAGCATGTAGAACGCTTGAAAGTCCTAATAAAAGGGCATAACGTATCACTATAAGCGAACAAAAATTATAGTGATTATTTTTACAATTGCAATATAAGGAGTCTGCTATGTATAAACATCATAATAATCATTTCTGGGGCCTGTTCTCAGTTCCACAGCACGAGTGGGAGGAGATCAGAGATGAACGATCTAACATTCTTCATTTCGCCTTATTGCGACTGGGCATTTTTGCTGCCATACCGGCCGTGTCATTTTTCTTTGGCATTACTCAACTAGGCTGGAGCTTATCTGGTACTGAATATAATCAGGTGGCGATTGTTGATGCAACTTATATGTCTGTTGCTTTTTATTTCGCCATTATTATTAGCTCTATCTTTATGGGCTATTGTACTTATTTAATGGAAAAATCCTTTGGTACTGAAGCCAGCTTCGAACGTTGCCTACTTTTTGTTACCTATACAGCAACTCCAATGTATGTGGCTGGTCTAGTGGGCTTAGCACCGATTGTCTGGTTATGCATGATTGTATTGATGATAGCCGTTTCTTATAGTGTATATTTATTATATATAGGCATACCTATTTTTATGGATATACCTGAAGGTAAGGGATTCATTGTCTCTACTTCAGTGATCTCTGCCGGACTGTGTACTTTAGTGTGTCTCAATGTCGTCACCGTGATTATTTGGAGCTCAAGCTTTTAAAGCAGCTGTTTCTGCAGCCCAGTGTTAGAACGCTAAGTATTAACCGAGCCAATAAGTTGATTGACCTAGCCAAATGCGGCCTGAAAAAGTGAGTATTATTATATAAACCTACAAAGAGGCATGGGCAATGGTCGTTAAAAAAACATAAAAATCAATCAGATAGGAGGGTCAATATTAAATCCAATAGGATTAGACTTGATTGTTTTTCCATTAACTCATTATCAACAGGGATAGTTGAGGCTAGGTAAAAATAAGTTTATAGTTTTAAAACTTTTAGTTTTAGTTCAAGCAAACATTAACACTCTGTTCTGATGCGCTTTCTTTCTTGAGCTGACATTATAATCCCATCGACATAAAAGCTGACACAATGACACAACAAACAAGGCCTAAATTTTCACCCGAATTTCGAATTGAATGTCCTAAACTATAATTTCCTCTCCGAATAAAAAGTCAGTTTCTGAATAAAAAATTTCATATCTTGAAATTAGCATATCTAATCTAACAAACCTTAATCGGGTTTTAAATTACGAAAATGGAATCTACATAGATTTACTTATTCTAAAGTTAAGCCATTTACTTTGAAATTAAGTGGTTTAGTTAGAAAAAGTTAAGTGAATTACTTGGACGTCCAATCGTCGTAATTTAGGTATTTTATTTTCACTCATAAGTTCGCATAATATATATTATGTTAAATAGAATAAAAGGGTATATATATTTAATAGAGTTAACAGTATGTGTTTACTTACTACTATTTCAAAACAATGTGTCAGAATTTAAAATATAAGCATGTTTGTTAAGGTTAATTGCACAGAATTTAAAATTGAGACCTTAATTTTTGCTCTTTTTGTAGTGCCGTTTTATACATTGGTATTTCAAACATTGAATTCATATAATTAATAGGGCTTGTGATATTTGAGAATCATAAGTGTGTTTGCCCAATGTAATGTGTGAGCTTCGCAGTTGTAGTTTAAAATTTCAGCATTCGTTAATTACACTTTTAGCACTTACAAGACTAGGCATTTTAGCTTGAATGTTCAGGCTCTTATATTTTTCTGTTTAAGTGCCCTTTTCTGTTGTTTTGCCAAGCTCTATATTCTGATAATGATAGTCAATATTAGCTTCTTCTAATACTGAAAAGTTCTAAATGATCGTGTTAGTGATGTACCGTAGAGCTTTAATCATAAAGCTATCCTTTTTAAACAATGAGTTATTTTTAGCTTAAAAAAATACGATATAAGGATTATATTTATTAGCTTACAATTTCATGTGCGATTTACCAAATACGCTATATTTAGATTTTTCCTACTTATGCTTCTCCCAGTGAAAGACTTTAGATGAAACTAAATTTTTCAACTGTGATATCTGCAATCTTGTAAACTATTACTTAATATTTATTATAGGTTTTTCAAAATGAAAGTATGTGGTATTGATTTAAAGGGCAATGATGCGATTGTATGCTTAATGTCGCTGGATGGAGGCTTATTTTCATTACCTGACTGTAGGGTTAGGAGATTGTCTATTTCTGATGCTACAGATACAGAGCAAGTTCGCAAATTTCAATTTGATTTTGAAAAACTAATGAGTGATTATCAAATTGACCATGTGGTGATTCGTGAACGTATGACTAAAGGTAAGTTTGCTGGCGGTTCTGTGAGCTTTAAGCTTGAAGCAGCCATTCAGTTAGCTGATGGTATTAGTGTCAGTTTACTATCATCGTCACAGGCAAAAGAGATCATGAAGAAAAGTCATATTCAGATGAACTTTCAAGAAACCGGATTAAAACAGTTTCAAGAGTTAGCCTTTATGACCTCACTTGCTTATTTAGAACGTTAAGTTTTTGCATCAGCAAAAAACCGATCAACATCGTCAATATCCTGTGTAATTGGCATGGCTGGTAAGCTACGTAAAAAGAGCTTGCCATAAGGCTTAGTTAAAAACCTCGGATCACATAAAACTAATACACCATAATCATTTGGGTCACGAATAAGCCGGCCAATTCCTTGTTTTAATTGAATAACGGCTGATGGAATTTGTATGGCGGAAAAGGGGTTACCACCCTGCTCCCTCAAACCATCAATTCTCGCTTGTAATACTGGGTCACCTGGTGATGCAAATGGAATTTTATCAATCAGCACGCAAGATAAAGCCTCACCGCGAACATCAACCCCCTCCCAAAAACTATTTGTACCTAATAAAACGGCATTACCATGGGTTCTGAATTCTTCAAGTAAAGTCGATTTAGATGCCGTTCCTTGAATCATTAATGGGTAGTCATCCAGTTCCTTTAATAATTCGGCTACGCTATGCATTGCACGATAACTAGTAAATAATAGAAACGTTCGGCCTTGACTATGCTTGATCACATCTTGGGCTACCTTAGCTATGTGAGTATGGTAATCCTCATGATTAGGCTCAACAGGAATTGTTGGCATATATAATAAGCTTTGTTTCTTATAATCGAATGGACTTGGCCAAATGGCTGTTTCTGAATCAGCAATCCCCAGTTGATTATTAAAATTGTTAAACTTACCTGCAACGGTCAGTGTTGCTGATGTGAAGATCCACGCTGTTGGTTTTTCATCCATCCATTTCTGGAAATATTGACTCACTTCCTGTGGTGTTGCATGTAACACAAAGCCATTTTGACGAATATCAACCCATAACACCCTGTTATCATTGCTATTTTCTTGCTGAAACAACTCAAGCGTATCAATAACTTCATTGCAACGGCTGTGACATTGCTCCAAACCTTTGCTGCGTTCTGCTGCAATTTCAAGTTGGCTGGCTAATTCCTCTAAATCAGCCATCAATGAGTTTAACTTGCCCTTAACACCAAGCTTGTCATAAATTAAGCTCCAAGGACTACGTTGCTCTTTATCGCCGAGACTTAAGCGTAATGAGCGCATCGATGATTCGGTTTTGTCAGCATAATCACGGATCTTAGCCATGTCATCAGCTTCTTGTACCATTTCTCGAATACCATCACGGCAAAGTTCTTGAATTTGATGGCTACTAATTCTAGTGCCTAAGAATTGAGTAGCAATTTCAGGCAATTGATGTGCTTCATCAATAATATAGGCATCTGCAGAAGGTAATATTTCACCTTGCCCCGATGCCTTTAATGCCATATCAGACATTAACAGATGATGATTAATAACAACAATATCTGATTCTTGGGCTTTTTTTCGTGCTTCGCTGACAAAACATTCAGCGGAATTTGGACATTCTTGACCTAAACAATTATCAATCGTTGAGGTAACTTTTGACCATAAAGGAGAATTATCCTCTAACAGATCACTTTCACTAACATCGCCTGTTTTAGTTTTCCCCATCCATTCAGCTAAGGACTGTAATGCAGCATAGTGTGGTTTTTGTAGAGGATCACCTTGTGCCATTTCAAGGCGATAATGGCATAAATAGTTACTTCGACCTTTTAGTAAAGCTGCGCGAAACGATATAGATAATGCTTTACGTAACATCGGTAAGTCTTTGTTAAATAGTTGATCTTGTAAATTCTTTGTGCCCGTAGAAATAAATATCGTTTGGCCAGATAAAATGGCAGGCGCTAAATACGCATAGGTTTTACCTGTACCCGTACCAGCTTCAGCAACTAAAACATTACTTTCAGCTAATGCCTTTTCTATAGCTTGTGCCATTTCTAATTGCTGTTGGCGAGGTGCATAGCCATTGATATATTGAGCTAATTGTCCACCTTGGCTAAAAATGTTTTCCATCTCATCCTGCATTGCTATTCTAATGTCCTAAGCGAATATTCATAGCCCATACAACAAGGCACCCGAAACTAAAAAAGACAAGCAGTGAAAGTAATGCATGCCATCTGTAATGTTGAATCAATTTTTGTTCAGGAATGGTAGAGATAATGAAGCCTTGATGATTATGTTCTGTATTCTTCAAAATATTTAACGGCTCTTGTCTTTCTTGATAACCAAGCTCACGCTTAACTTGTCGTTCTGCTGCTAAACGCGCTTGCTCCCATTCTTGTTGATCTAATTGACCATTTCGATCACTATCAAAGTTATGTAGTAATTGCTTAGGATCGTGTTTCCACTCACGCAACAAATAATTAACTTGTTCGCGTTGCTGCTTATGACTGACATTTGCAATCGTGTTAAATGAACCAATCGCATACAGCGGTTCATGATCCGTTATTAATTCTTCCGTATAACGCCGTGATGGAGTCACTAATAGTTTGTACCAAATTCGCTTGTTAGTTGCTAATACATCAGCATCATCGGGGTCGATAACACAGCGTCCAGTCTCATCTTCCAGTAAAAAGAGTTCTTGGCTTGTTTCCTTTTTAATTACTTTCCAATGACCTTTTAAGTCAGACTGGTTTATTTTTTCTTCAATTTTATAGCGATACCAAACACATAATTTTCCAGATACTGGCGACACTATTGGTGGACCATCCATTGATTTTGCTAGGCCAGTTAGCTCAACATAACCTTGAGATGCAGAACGAACTTTTGAGCTAGGAACGTCTTGAATCATTCGAGATCTATTCCACCACTTAACCATGCGTTTAAAAGCAACTAGTGATATTACAATAATAATAGAGGCTCCAATCCAGAACTCATGTGGCTCACTTTGCTCAATACCGCTAACTATAGAAGCAATAAGCTGTTCCAGCACAATTATTTATTGAATAAAGAGTTGAGATTAACATCTGTTATTTCTTGCTCAGAAAACTCTAGAAGACTCTGGGCTTTAAAGTTGAATAGTCGAGCGACTAATAAGTCAGGAAACTGTTCAATGCGAACATTATTATTGTTTACACTTTCATTATAAAACTCACGTCGATCAGCAATGTCACTTTCTAAGCCTGTAATACGTGTTTGTAAATGTTGGAAGGTTTCATCTGCTTTTAAATCAGGATAAGCTTCTGCAACAGCAAATAAGCTGCCTAATTCTAGTCGCATTGAACTTTCTGCTTTACCTAATGCTGTAATATCACCTTGCTGCTGTGCACTAGCAACTGAAGAACGTGCTTTCATAACCTTTTCAAGGGTTTCTTTCTCATACTTCATGTATTGCTTGCAGGTTTCAACTAGTTTTGGAAGCTCATCATGGCGTTGTTTTAGCAGTACATCTATATTAGCCCATGCCTTACTCACTGCATGTTTTAATTTGATAAGGCCATTGTATATTGATACGATATAGATAAGGGCAACCGCAATGACACCCCAAAAGATAAAACCAAAAACACTCATGCACCGACTCCTAGTTTGAAAGTTCTGAAACCACAATCTTAGTCGCTGTGGTTATCCCATATTTCTTGCTCAACCCCACCTTCTTGAGTCCAAACCAGTTTGCCTATGATCTTAAATTGAGCCACTGACATGGCAGCACGTTTTTTATTCTGATTTGCTTGCTTAGCTTTGTGTGCTGTCTTTATATCATCACTGCTTGCTTCGTACATTTCTACTGGCAGATAATCATCATCAAATAATACCATCACGACATTATCCCAGCGTCCATCAGGGTTAATATGGCCAATGCGAGGCGTTGATCGGCTATCTTCAAAGATAACGCGTCCTTTTATTAGAAACCGAACCCCCGCCCTTTCGCCAAGTCCGTTGGCATCAAAACCTTGTGTTAAGTCAGCGATTAACTGTAAATTTAAGGCCTTGGCGACATCAAAGCGTGCAATCTCACCAGTGACAGGCAGCGTTGTACCGGTTGTCATACGGTATTTAGCCGCTAACTGACGTGTTTCATGCATTAATTTATCAATGGAGTAGAGATCCATATTAGCGTCATCTGTCTGGTTCATAATTTATTATACAAAAACTCAAAAAAAACGGCTTACCTACGTTAGCGGATAAGCCGTTTATTTCTTGATAAAAAGCTTAGTTTTTTTCCGCACTAGCATCTAATGCTCTTTGATAGTATTTGTGTACTAATTTTTCTTGATTTTCTAATAAAAAATCAATGCTTGGTTCATTACTCATTGCTTTTTCAATTGCTTTACGCGTCGCTTCACGGTGAATATTGAACAAGGCTTCGTGATCTAAATCTTCAACTTTTTCGACACCAGGGCTTAACCATACAGAACAGATGATACCTAAGTCATTTGCTTTTTC
>ENA-OSET01001028-OSET01001028.1-sediment-metagenome-genome-assembly--contig:-NODE-1028-length-29967-cov-50.907728_pt1 | contig 29967 bp, 22 predicted proteins | sample MGYA00237882_ERZ534229 | MGnify/ENA primary metagenome ERZ534229 (study PRJEB26408, sample SAMN06266212) | sediment metagenome | isolation source: Hudson Canyon methane seep mesocosm | place... | reverse complement strand
ATAATATGAGGAATATTACAAAGGGTTTCGACATTATTAACAATCGTTGGACGACCCCAGAGGCCACTAACCTGAGGAAATGGAGGTTTAGCTCTAGGGTTAGCACGCTTGCCTTCAAGGGCATTAATGAGTGCCGTTTCTTCTCCGCATATATACCGACCAGCGCTAGGGTGTACATACATATCAAGCTTGTAGCCACTACCCATAATATTTTCACCGAGGTAGCCCTTAGCATAACATTCAGCCAAAGCTTCCCGCAGGCGCTCAATGGCGACCACATATTCACCGCGAATAAAGATGTATGAAAGATCCGCACCAATACAATATGCAGACAAAATCATGCCCTCTATGAGTTGATGAGGGTCATATTCCATCAGCAGCCGATCTTTAAACGTCCCTGGCTCCATTTCATCAGCGTTGCAGACTAAGTATTTGTGCCCTGGTGTGCACTTGTCACCCATCGGTACGAAACTCCATTTCATCCCTGTAGGGAATCCTGCACCGCCACGGCCACGCAAATTAGACTGGCTAACCACTTCTCTACAATCATCTGGAGACATTCCGGACATCGCTTTACGCAAGCCAGAATAGCCGCCATTAGCCTCGTAAGCTACCATATCAGTAGGCCCTTTATCTGGGACTATATTACGAGTCAGTACTTTCTCCATTACTGTTTGCCTCCTGATTTTTCACTGGCAAACAAGGTTTCTACTACCTCGTTATTAAGGTTGGTGACAAGCTCATCTCCGACCATCATCACTGGAGCTCGATCGCAGGCACCTAGGCAAGGCACTGGCAGCAGTGTGTAAGCGTTATCATTAGTAGTCTCACCATAATCAACACCCAGCTTGTCTGAGATCGCTTGCTTGATATCATCACAACCATTGATCCAACAACTGACGCTATCGCAGAATAAAATAACTTTATCTCCCACTGGGCGTCGATAGATCAAATTGTAAAAAGTTGCCACTCCCTCAAGTTCTTCAGAGGACATTTCAAGATGTTTCGCAATAGCCTGAAGACATTCATCAGATACCCAACCACGCGCCTTCTGAACAATCTTTAAAGCATCAATGGCGGCGCCCGATTTATAAGGTATATGGACCAACTCACGATCTATTTCAGCTATCTCTTCAACTGTGAGCACAGAGCTGAGATCAGTTTGAATTATTCTTGTATCACTCATCGGTCTACATCCGCCATAACAAAATCAATACTTGCAATAATGGCAATAAGATCGGGAATCATTAGCCCATTACTGATCAGGGGTATCTGCTGCAAGTGAGGAAAAGATGGCGTGCGGATACGGGTTCGATATGAATTAGTTCCACCGTCACTGACCAAATGGTAGCTGTTGATTCCCTTTGTAGCCTCAATCATGACAGAGGCTTCCCCTGTGGGTACAACAGGACCCCAACTTACATTAAGAAAATGATGGATAAGTGTTTCAATGTCTTCCATTGTGCGTTCTTTGGGTGGCGGAGTTGTAAGACGGTGATCACTTTTATAGGGACCGCCAGGCATGTTATCCACACACTGCCGAATGATACGTAAACTCTGACGAATCTCTTCAATACGGAGTTCAGCTCGATCATAGCAATCTCCGTTGTGAGAGACAGGCACGTCGAAATCGAACTGATCATAACCACCATAGGGTCGTTTTTTCCGAACATCCCAGTCACAGCCTGTGGCCCGTAAACCTGGCCCAGTAATACCCCAATCGATCGCTTCTTGCTTAGTGTATACACCTATGCCAACGGTGCGCTCCTTGAGCATTTTGTTCTGCATCGCCATTTTATCGTAGTGATCAAGGCGAGCAGGAAGGTAGTCAATAAACTCTCGGATCATGGTATCCCAGCCTTCAGGGAGATCCTGGGAGACACCCCCAATACGGAACCATGCTGGGTGCATTCGCCCGCCTGTGATTGCTTCAATAATCCCGAATAATCTTTCACGATCAGCGAACATATAAAATACGGGGGACATCTGCCCAACGTCTTGCACGAAGGTGCCATAAAAAACAAGATGACTGGAAATCCTAAATAATTCAGCCAGCATAATGCGAATAATTTTGGCTCGCTCAGGGACAACGATTCCACCAAGCATTTCTACGGACTGAATGTAGGCTAGGTTGTTCATAACCCCGCCGAGATAATCAATACGGTCCGTATAAGGAATATAAGTATGCCAAGTTTGCCGCTCAGCCATCTTCTCAGCACCACGATGGTGGTAACCAATATCAGGAACTGAATCGACAATCACTTCACCATCAAGCTGCAGAGCTACTCTAAATACTCCATGCACGCTGGGGTGATTAGGGCCAAGATTAAGAAACATATACTCACTGTCGTCACTGGCCTTCTCCATCCCCCATTCTTCAGGTCGAAATCTAAGCGCCTCCTGCTCTTTAGCGACTCGCTCAGGTCCCATTTCAAAGGGTGCCATTTCAGTTGCTCGAGCCGGATGATCCTTGCGTAGAGCATGCCCCTCCCATGTCGGAGGTAGCAAAATGCGATACAAATTAGGGTGGCCGTCAAACACCACACCAAACATATCCCAAGCCTCTCGCTCGTACCAATTTGCGTTGGGCCAAACACTGATGCACGTCGGTAGACTTAGGTCTGGCTCTGAAAGCCCAACTTTAATACGGATATCATCATTGCGCTCCATGGAGAGTAATTGATAAACAACCGTGTAGTCAGCGGCAGGTTGCCCAGAACGGTTTTCCCTCGTTCGCTCATCAATAGCGAATAGATCATATAACATTGAGAATTGAGGTTTGAGAAATCGTAAAATATCAGACAAAAGAGCCCTAGGCACCCATAGTGTCAAAATAGAGTCAGCCGTTGGTTGGACAGTAAATTGTTCCCGTCCAAACTGGCGGTATAGGCCTTCTTCTACTTGGCTATGAACCATTGATTCAGCCGTCTGCATTTAGTCCTCTCTGATTGTTCTTGGGATCCTAGCTGTTTTTCGGTTCCCTTAATTCTGTTGCCTGGATGCGCTGCGCAGTGAGTTCATCGCGCTTGCTAATTTTGGCGGGTTTAACAATAGATTGGTCTCCAGCCGCCCAAGTAATTGGGCGCCGCTCTTTACCTATCGACTCTTGAAGCATAATTAGTCCCTGCATGAGGGCTTCTGGCCGTGGCGGACAACCTGGAACATAGACATCTACCGGAATAAATTTATCCACCCCCTGTACCACAGAATAGATATCATACATACCCCCTGAGTTAGCACAGGAACCCATTGAAATAATCCATCTGGGCTCCAGTAGTTGCTCGTAAAGTCGCTGCACAACAGGTGCCATTTTTAAAAAACAAGTACCGGATATAACCATAAGATCTGCTTGTCGAGGGGTGGCTCTAATAACCTCAGAACCAAATCGGGCAATATCATGACGACTGGTAAAAGACGTCGCCATTTCTACATAACAACAGGACAAACCAAAATTAAATGGCCAAAGTGAGTGCGCTCTACCCCAGGCAATCAGATCTTCAAGTTTGGCGAACGCTACATTGCGCTTGACCTGCTCTTCAATAAAATCATCGCTTTCACCTATCACATTGCCCAGTTCGGGGCGCGTTAAGCTCCAATCCATTACTTCACCTCAGCCGATTTTTGCGCCGATTCAAGTCCAACGCGAGTTTTATTTCCCCACTCAAGAGCTCCAGATCGCCATTCGTAAACAAGCACCAAGCCGAGGATTGCAATAAACACCACCATTGCCAAATATCCCTGCCAACCTAATTCAAAAAACGCAATGGCCCAAGCAAAAATGAATACAGTTTCCAGATCAAAAATAACAAAAAAGATAGCAACTAAATAGAACTCAACAGAGATGCGAATCTGAGAACCACCAACGGAGACGACACCGGATTCAAAAGGATCATTAGTTGCCGCCTCTCGGCGACGCTGGCCAAGAAGCCATGACAGCACAAGCATGGTGACTACCAGCATAATCACCATGAAAAAATAAATGGCGAGAGGCCATATCTCATTCGCGTAGGAATTGACCATTAGCAACCGCCCATAGAGAAAGATTTAGTATAAATGCAAGTCTTAAATCGGGAAAAATAAGAAATAAAAAAGTCTGTGATCATCAACTGTAGATGATCTAGTCGCCTGTAACAAAGATGATCTTTGTACAGATTCAATGGCATAAAACACCCCAAGATTTTTGGGTTTCTTTCGCCTAATGTTACTTAGTTAGGGAAGAACCCTTTATTGTTATTAGGTTAAGCAGTTTAACCGTACCTAACATAGGGTTTTTCCGCAAGCATTCATTTGCATTTTATTCACTAATGGAGCGTTAACTATGTGTTTTAGTATAATTTTTTAATTATATTCGGAGCCAAGAGAAGCACTTAAACAAAATTATTCTTAGCTGTTTTCCAAATCGAAAAAAATTCACTCAAAAAAAATAGTAAAACGCCATAAAATTAGGCGCTTTACTATTTTGCTTCTGTGGGTAAAAACTAACTACTCGGAGTTAGCGACGCCAAATGGGCTTCAATTTGGCCTGCTGAATTTCGGGTAGCGTCTGCAGCAACAACATCACTGATAAGTGCTTCTCCCCTCAGTCCAAAGAGATACCTCAGGGTCAGCAATCCATCGGTTAAAGCATCTATTTGCCCATTGCCATCAATGTCTGCAAGATTATTAAGAAGATCTATTCGAGTCTCAATATCTTCTGGAGAAGTATAAATCGCATCTGGCGCTAGGGTTCCAGTAATAAGCGCATCTTCGCTTAGGCCAAACATACCCCTTAGCAACAAAAGACCATCGGTGAGAGCATCGTATTGCCCGTTACCATCAAGATCTATCGATCCAGACGGGACAGTTCCACCGAGGAACTCATCTAATGCCATAATGCCGTCGCTATCCTGATCGCTTGAAGCATCTGATGGGTCGTTTGGATCAAGACCATACTGACTCTCCCAAGCATCGGGCATGCCATCTCCGTCTGAATCATATGCATACTCGCCATTGTTAGGATAGACGTCTGAGTTATCCCCTACTCCATCAGTATCACTATCCATAGTCTCCGAGGAATCTAGCGGAAAAGGATCGACATTATTTGCAACGCCGTCACCATCACTATCATTAGTCGGATCCAGAGGTAAGGCATCATCACTATCGTCCACCCCATCACCATCATCATCCGTATCCGCATTGTTGCCGACACCGTCCAAATCCGAATCTAAGTACTCTGTTGGATCCAGCGGCAACGCATCCTCTTCATCTGCAACTCCATCATTGTCATCGTCATCATCAGCATTGTTACCGATACCATCTAAATCAGTATCTAAACTTTCAGATGGGTCCAAAGGAAACACATCTAAGTCATCACTAACGCCATCACCATCATCATCGGTATCCGCATTATCTCCCACACCATCTAAATCAGTATCTATGGTTTCGGCAGGGTCCAGAGGGAAATCATCAGAATCATTAGGAACTCCGTCACCATCTGTATCTAAAAGAATGGTGATATCCACGATTGCATTCTCACTATCCAAGCGACCATCGTTTACTCTGAAGCTAAAGCTATCAGAGGTTGCATCAGGTACAGAGCTTATATAGGTTACTATCTGAGACATTTGATCGCCGATCTGAATGCTAGAAATACTTGCATCGATAATAACTAACCCGCTTTCCTCGGCAATGTAAGCGGTATTATCATCACTTGATAGAGCTACTCCACGGGAGGCACTAGTGCTGAAGGCTCCCTTAGATTTAGGTTGTAATTTATCACTGACATCAATCACTTGAAGGCTTGTTAAATCAGCTATGTAGGCATAATTGCCATTTGAGGATAAGCCTAAACCCCAACTGCTTCCGTCTGTATCAAAACTACTGAGTATCAACGGATTCGCCGAATCTGTAATGTCTGCAATCTGCAGTCCAAAGGTATCGTCAGTGATATAAGCCGTAGCATCATCACTGGATAACTTCACCGCAGATGCACTGCCAGGGGTATCGAGAGTGCTCACTAGCGCTGGGTATGCAGGATTGCTAATATCAATAATATCTAAGCCGGATTCACTCACCGCAACGTAAGCCATATTCCCATCAGAAGATAAGGCAGTGCCATAGGCTGAACCAGAAGTGCTAAGGGATCCCAATAACGTCGGATTTTGGGTATCACTAACGTCGATTATCTCCAAGGAATATATGTCGGCAACAAAAGCAATCAAGCCATCATCGGACAAAGTAACTCCCACAGAGTAACCCTCAGTATCAAACGTACTTAACAGACTCGGGTTGGACGAATCACTCACATCAACAATCTGAAGGCCTGCACTTTCATCGGCAATAAAAATCGTATTACCATCAGAGGACAGGGCCAAGTTGTAGGAGAGCCCGTTGGTGGTAAGAGTGCTCAGTGTGCTCGGATTTGAGGCAACGCTAGTATCCACAACCTGCAAACCAGCCTGATAATCCGCAATGTAAGCTCTAGTACCATCCTGTGAAACAACAACATCAATACCAATACTATTATTAGCTACTGAGCCCAGCAAACTAGGATTAAACGCTACTGCAAAATTTCCTTTGGTAGGCTCAGAAGCAAGATAATAAGTAAGCTCGTCGTTCTCCGGATCTGTGCCAGATAAAGTAATGTCTGTTGGTATTTTTTCAACTAAAGTAATCTGTTGCGCACGGGCCGAAGGCTTCACATTAGGATAGTCACCTACATTAACTGCCCCTTGACCTTGGCCCCCAGAATTAAGCGTTTGGGTTACAACAATCTCTCCTGCCGTCGTCAATAACAAGAAGTCGGCGCCATTCCATCCATCGCCATAGGAATCAGACATTTTCAATGTATAGCGAGCATCTCCCAGACACATCATTCCGCTGAAAGGCGCTATGCCTTCGTATAAAACCACACCCACGGCATTTTCGAGCGTCCAACTTACCTCTTCAGGGTAATTCCCGGATGTAACGTTCACAAAATAAGGAGTGGAGGAACAAGATAATATCCCAGCATTAACTCCATCAATAAGTGCTTGAACTTCATTTAATTGATCAATATTAGCTCCGCCATTTAGCAAACTAATAGCGGTCTGATAGGCCATAAGATTTTCAGCATTAACATTAACAAGCCCGATAATAGCATTCAAGTCATCAGTTGAGACTTCGCTGGCATCTCCAGAATCCGCAGCGAATAGCAATTTGTTAAGAGCGGCACTATTCCGATTAACCGCATCACAATCCTCTATGGGACTTACATCAGCTGACCCCACAGAAATAGAAGCCCCAGGCCAACCTGATTTACCTTCGCAGTAACTTAAAAGCTCTAGGTTTCTATTGCCAAAAAAACTTTCACTCCCCAACAAAGGCCTATCACCCAAAAAACTAGCTGCGATGAGATTATTGTAACTAAACGCCCCTTCCCCTATTTCGGCCACGCTATCAGGGATTGTGATTGATCTAAGAGAGTTACTGGTGAAAGCATAATCTTCAATGGAGGTAACACTATTGGGAATAGTCACTGAGGTAATACCTTGACTAGCAAAAGCACCCTCGCCAATTGCTACAACTGGAGATGAGAAAAAGCCTAGTGTTTCCGGAATCACCAAATTAGTGGCACAGATGTTAACACACCCAGTGAGGGTCAACCGGCCATCAGAGGTGCGCACATAGGTCCATGTGCCATTATCAGTGATTGAAGTATCCATCCAAATATCAACTGGAGCCACGTTACTATCGAGCTCTCCATCATTAGCTTTGAAGGTAAAATTATCGGTTGGTGCATCGGTCACAACATCTTGTGATGTATGGGTATAAATCACAGTTTGAGGAATGTTATCTCCAGCGGAAAATGTAGTAGGCTCTACGTCGATAACCTGTATCCCATTGAGACTATCCGCTACGTAAACCTTGGCACCATCAGCAGCCAAAACAACATTCAAGGTATTTGATTCTAAGTCAGAGCTGAGACGGAAATTTCCTAATATAGGACTTGAGGGACTTGCTATATCAACAATTTGTATGCCCGACTCACCATTAGCAATGTAAGCCTTGGAGCCATCAGATGACAATGACAAGCCAAACGCAGAGCCACCAGTATTTCGCGTACCTAGTAAGACCGGCTCAAAGGAATAACTCACATCAACAACCTGCAAGCCTGCAGAGCCGCTAGCAAGGTAAACGGTATCCTCATCTATCGACAGCACCACACCTTGGACTGACCCGGCAGTGTTTATTGAACCATACACATAAAGGTTGCTTGCATCACTTACATTAACAATGGCTAGTCCTGATGTGCCGTTAGCTACATAAGCCTTAATACCGTTGCTTGATAATGCTACACCAAGCGCCTCACCTCCAGTCTCGAGGGATCCCCACAAGCTCGGGTTTTCAGCATTAGTTATATCAATAATCTGTAGCCCAGAAGTACCTCCTGAGACATAAGCCTTTGTACCATCCGAGGACAGTGTAACGTCAGACGCATAGCCATCGGTATCAAATGTTCCTATCAAAGACGGACTGTTCACATCACTGATATCGACAATTTGAAGCCCCGAAGTTCCATCAGCGACATAGGCATAATTCCCGCGTACCGCTGCTCCCAGAGCCTCTCCAGTTGTGTCCATGTAAATTGGCACTCCGGGGTTAGTGGGATCTGAGATATCAATAATTGCAAGACCAGCATCATAATCTGCTACGTAGGCATAGTTATCATTGATGGCAACTTTTCTTGCCTCCCCATCTGTTGGGACACTCCCAAGCAAGCTGGGCTCCAAAACACTCACCTGCCCCCGGCCTGGAGCATCTACCAAAGAAAATGTAAGCGCTTGATTCTCAGGATCAACTGCACCTAAGCTAACTTCGAGAGAGTTTTGTGGAGACCCTTCAAATGTCTGAGCTAAAGCGATAGGAGCCTTATTGACATAAGTACCATCAGTACTAATTTCTAGTGTAAAGTTATCAAGACTACCACCATCTCCAGAATAAATATCTGTAATAGATAAAACCCAATCTCCTTGCGTGCTTTGATTATTAAGGATATCAAGGGAGCCTTGTTGCGGCCTTATAATTCCTGACACTACTGGGCTAGAAGAAGCACAGACTAGATCTGAACCATCATCATCAAATACAACATTTATATCTGAGCCCGAAGAATAATCAGGATTTAAACAGGTATCTTGCGAAAGCAACGTTATGACCGTTCCTGAGGGGGATTCCAGCGTAATGATCAACTCTGCTACATAGGTATGAGACACATCAACGCCAACGTTGACGTCAGTGATAACTAGATCTTCGGAGATAGATAAAGTTGAAGACACTGAGGTTGGCTCATCAGACCGTATCGTGATTGGTAGATTTTCGGCTTGGAACAAGTTTGGCGTAATGAACTTAAATGGAGCACTCGCAGCAGCAACACCACAACTGTTCATAGGTGTCACACGCCAGTAGTACTGCGTCTCACGCTGCAAACCAGCAATCGTAGTAGACCTGCTATCTACAGTAGATCTGAGGAAAATTTCATTAAAGCTTTCATCGGTAGCTACCTCGACTAAATAGCTGACTGCATTATTCTGTTTTTGCCATTCTAATTTAGCGGTTAAGCCACTAAGCACACTTTCGTTAGTTGGCAACGCCAAGATAACAGGCTCAAATATCGAACTATAGGCCGAAACATTAAATGTAACGGATTGCGCGCGAATGTCTGATGTTGCAACAATCTCAACTGGATAGGTATCGGGTACAATATCGTCTGTGGCTGAGAAGGTTATCTCAACGGCAGTACTGTTCGCTGAGGCACTGAGTGGGGAAAAGCCAACTGATATCCCAGATGGCGCATTTAACGACGAGAAATAGGCCGTATCAGTAAACGACGATGAAGTTTCATAGATCAACGATGCTGTAGCACTTTCATTATTGCACACCGCATAATCAAGCTCATCATAGGTTAAAACAATGTCGTCTCGGGTTATGCCAAAATCTCGGGCATTTATCGCGTAAAAAACATTATCAACCGCATCAACACGCACTCTTGCTGTAGAAGTAACCACATCAGGCAGATCGACTTTATGACTGCCATCATTATTAACGTTTTCAGCCAATGTGTAGGGGTAGGTCAACCCTCCATCAACCGATAATCTAATATTCACAGATTCGGTAAGAATGGGTGTAACGTCTGTTCCTGCTACAGCCCAGGTGATTGTTTGCTCCGAGGCCGCCAAATACAGCTGTCCATCACCCTGTGATGTAACCGAGAATGCACCATCACTATCTATAACCGTAATCTTTGTTCTTGTCGATGCCACACCACCGCCACCCGTCGCATTATCTCTCACAGTGAAAGCAAAGTTAAACTCACGAGGCACCAAAGATAATGTTTCCCAAGTCGAGCCCACATAAGGGCTTGATAGGGTTAAATCACCAGAAATTACACTGGTTAAGAGAGGGAAATATCGTGTCGGATTTTCAGAGGGCGGTAAGGATCTGAAATTTGCACCTTGGGTGTTTTCTGGCCCAAATACGCTACTGGGCACTAAACCATTGTCAACTTGCTCCCAGGTATAGGTAAGAACATCATTCTCATCTACGTCTGTGGCAGACCCTGTTAGTACAAAAGGTGTACCCACCGGAATGGTATAGTCTGCGAGCGCTGTGACCGTTGGCACGCTATTTTCAATATTTTTATTAACGTGACATGTCTGGGCTTTTAGGTAGTCCAAACCCTGCAAAATGCTGACGTTGTGGTAATAATTGTCCGCAAAAAAAGCTACGTTATCTTCTCCTGTGCCTGCATAACTCATAATAGTTGTGCCACTGGCAGGCTCTACATTGACGCCTGTGCCCTCTGTGCGCATAGAGAAGGTGTGGTTAGCTCCCAATTGGTGTCCCATTTCATGAGCAACAAGGTTAATAAAATCGCTACCTTCAGGTTCACTTGATGCGGACCAAGCACTTCCTTTTACTTCGTCATCACAAAAGGCACCAATCGCTCCGGCATTACCTCCACCACCGATCCCACTAAAGATATGACCAACATCATAATTTTCGCTACCGATCACTGAATCCAAAACACCTTGGAGTTCAGCATTCATTGTGCCATTTAAATTGTTAGGGTCATCCTGAAACGGATCAGTCTCAGAATCGGTATACACTATGAGATCATTATTACCTATCAGTTCTAAACGCAAGCCAAGATCTGTCTCGAAGATGAAGTTGAGCCCCGTCAAAGTCGTATTAATAGCAGCTAAAGCAGACTCAACGCTGCCACCATGAAATTCTGTATATTGTCCGTTAACTGCAACTGCCAAACGGTAAGTGGTAAGGGTGCTTTCATCAGAGAAACGTACCAAAGAAGATGACTTTTCAATCATATCAACTAGGGACTTAGCACTTTTTGTAGCTTTAAAGGTAGACTTTGAAGGCTGCGGTGTTGAACATGACAGCGATTGTTTAGGCTTCGTAGCGCTCAATCTTGAATACGCTATATAACTGTCGGATGTTCCAGATATGCTCTTTATAATCGTTTTGGTTCTGGTTGCGGTATCAACAATAGTTGCCTCCAACCCAGAGCCCGAGTAACTGAAATAAACCTTCATCTGCGGATAGTCTAAAGAGTAACCGCGATACGCTTTAATATCGGGAAATTTCGCCGCAAGCGCCAATGAGAAGTTTGATTTTTCTCTCACTTGAAAACGAATCATCTTCCCTTCTGCACTAGGGAAATAAACAACCTCACTACTTGGCCCTCTCATTTGACCGAGATCGAGAGATTGTATAAAGCGCGGTTTATCCAGAGAAAAAATAACGGAAGACCCTAAGTCTGCATCAAAGGCCTCATTTGCTAGATGATCAGAGGCTTTTCCCTGATAGCTCCAATAATGATCTGCGTCAACATGCTGTTTATCAACGGTGTTTTTGTCGTCTGAAGAAAAGACAGTTGGTACAAAAAGCGATAAGGTTAGTAAAACTAAATGCACCCACTTAGACATATTTTCCCTCTATTATTCCACCAATCGGACTAATCGCATGACCGCCCACTGTCTAGAAATGACGTGCGGGAAAGACTAGGATGAACTCTTAGCTTCTTATTATATTTAACGAAAAACACTAATTATGCAATATTAAATCGATGCGGCAACGATACTAAGTTAACTATCAAAATGCAATATCAATATCCGCGCCTAAATGTGGTGTAACCAACTCAGCTTTATTATGATTTTGATATCTACTAAAAGGCGTGCTTTAAGACAATCGTCTCAACCCGATCTGGTCCTGTGGAAACCACATCTACAGGTGCCCCTATGAGTTCTTCAATACGGCCAATGTAATTTCTGGCTGCTTCAGGCAAATCCTCTAACTTTTGAACACCAACGGTAACTGCCGACCATCCTGGCATAGTTTCATAAACTGGCGTGATGTTTTCGAAGTCATCAGCATGCATTGGCACACCTGCGTCACTACCATCAGCATCTTGATAACCAATGCATATTTTGATCTCATCTAGGCCATCCAACACATCAAGTTTTGTTAAGCAAATTCCCGATATGCTGTTTACTCGCACCGCCTGGCGCAAAGCAACAGCATCAAACCAACCGCAGCGCCTTTCACGACCAGTGGTGGTACCAAACTCATGACCTTTTTCACCCAGATAACGACCTATCTCACAATGCAACTCGGTAGGAAATGGGCCAGAACCTACTCGAGTAGTGTAGGCCTTGGTAATCCCTAAGACATAATCCAAATATAGAGGGCCGAAGCCACTACCTGTGGCCGTACTTCCAGCAGTTGTATTAGAGGAGGTGACAAAGGGATAGGTACCATGATCAATATCCAAAAGAGATCCCTGGGCGCCCTCAAATAGAATATTCTCACCAGCTTCCCTTGCATCATGCAAAATTTTGGTTACATCCGCTTTCATCGGCAACAAAGCTTGTGCCCACTCTTTGGCCAAGGCTAACGTCTGATCAAAATCAACGGGATCAGCCTTATAATACTCGGTCAATGCAAAATTATGATAATCCACCACATCTTTTAGCTTTTCAGCAAAGCGTTCGATATTAGCAAGATCGCTAAGTCGAAGACCTCGACGCGCCACTTTGTCTTCATAAGCAGGCCCTATACCGCGCCCAGTCGTCCCTATCTTGGCGTTGCCCCGAGCTGCTTCTCGAGCCTGATCAAGAGCAATATGGTAGGGAAGTATCAGGGGGCATGATCCTGATACTTTGAGGCGGCCTCTCACCTTCACTCCGCGCTCCTCCAGCATCTGAATTTCTTTAAGCAAAGCATCAGGTGCAACCACCACGCCATTCCCAATAACACAGTTCACATGACCGCGCAGAATACCTGAGGGTATGAGGTGTAAGGCTGTTTTTTTACCATCTATAACAAGAGTGTGACCCGCATTGTGACCACCTTGAAAGCGTGCAACAACAGATGCTTTGTCTGTTAGTAAATCAACAATCTTTCCTTTTCCTTCATCTCCCCATTGAGAACCCAGAATAACGACGTTTTTACCCATAAGATTTTGTACTCGACTGTATTAAACAACCTAACCCTGAGTGTTAGGACAAACTCTGAACAATATATTTACCATCAACTTTTATGATTTGGCGATCGCATTTCATCTCTTGAAAATCAACATTCTGACCTTCAAATCCCTGCACTACCCGGTTTCCTTGACTTCGCAAGATCCTGACCTGATCGTGACTTTTGCTATCTGTTGTAAAAGGCGCGAAAATACCACATCCTGAAATAGCTTCGTTCTGGCCTCGAATCATGAGTGACTTGAGATCAAAAGCAAAGCCAGTGGCCGGTCGTGCGCGACCAAAAGCCTCTCCGACATGATCATAACGACCGCCATTACCCAGAGCTTTTCCGAAACCTTCGACATAGCCAGCAAAAACGATTCCAGTATGATAGTGATAACCTGGCATCTCACCCAAATCTATGTACACAGTGACTCCCATCTCTGTAATGGAATCAACAACAACCGCCAATTGATCGATAGCCTCATGTACCTCTGTTGGAGCTCCAACAAGAGCCTCCCTAGCAGCACCTAATACTTCGACACTTCCCATGAGCGTTGGCAGGACATTTAACCATTGCCCCAATTTCTCATCTTCAATATTCACCATTATCCAGTCTTTTAATTCATCTCTGGCCTTGCGCTGTAAAAGCTCACAAAGCTGGGCTTCAAGAAAATCATCAAGATTAGCCTGACTAAGCAGCCCTCGAAGAATATCGACGTGCCCTAGGTCAAGATGAACCTCCATAACACCAGCAGTTTTAAGTGTTTGAAGGAAAATTTCAATAACTTCTATATCCGCCGAGATAGATGCCTCACCAAACAATTCAAGGCCCACAGATATAGGTGCCCGAGACTCTAATGGCCCTCTCGGGCGAGTATGTAAAACTGTTCCTGCATAGCAAAGGCGGGTAGGCCCTTCACGACGTAAACTATGAGCGTCCATTCTAGCAGTTTGCGGAGTGATATCCGCACGAATGCCCATCATGCGACCACTGAGTTGGTCGGTAACACGGAAGGTCATTAAGTCGAGATCAGAACCAGAACCACTAAGCAATGATTCCGTAAACTCCACCATTGGCGGTATAACTAAGTCATAACCCCAATTGTGATATAAATCGAGTATTTGGCGACGCAAATGTTCAACCAAGCGAGCCTGTTCTGGCAATACTTCGTCAATACCATCTGGCAACAACCATCGATCTACATTAGTCACGAGAACCTCTTAATTTGTATCACTATTAAATTTACCGCCACATCCACAGTAACAATAAACCGATTACCATGCTAAATAGCCCTATCAAGCGCATAGACCTTTCATTGACTGATGCGAGCATTTTCGCCATCTCCCGCCACCTATTAGGCGCGGTAAAAGGCATAATTCCCTCAAATATAAGCATTAGGGCTATAGCACGCCCAATATCTTCTAGCATTTCTAGTCCTGCCACCAACACAAAAAAACCGGGTTTCCCCGGTTTTCGAATTTTAGCAAAACCTCAGCCAATGTGGCAGAGATTTGTGAACTAAATCACTATTTCTAAACATCGGGACCCAACTACTGACCCTTTTGCTGGTTTAAATACTTGAAGAAATCACTATCCGGCTCAACTAATAAAATATCTCCTTTGTTAGAGAACGAAGATTTATAAGCATTTAGACTACGCACAAATGCGTAAAATTCAGGGTCCTGCTCATAGGCTTCCGCGTAAATTCGAGCCGCGTCCGCATCACCCTGTCCACGCAATTCTTCAGCATCTCTATAGGCATTAGCTAGTTCAATAGTTCTTTCACGATCCGCAGATGCGCGGATTTTTTCAGCTTTCTCTTTACCCGTTGACCGTAACTCTTGAGCTTCTTTATTTCGCTCTGCTGTCATTCGTCGATAGACTTGATTACTGACCTCTGGAGGAAGGTCAATTCTCTTTACTCGAACATCCACAATTTCTACGCCAAGCTCTTGTAACACAGTATTGTTAAGAGAATCAGTGATATTTTTCATCAACGCATCACGCTCTCCAGAAACCACCTCTTGTAACGTTAGCGTACCAAACTGATCACGTAACCCAGCATTTATACGATTTGCGAGACGACTTTCTGCCACTCTCTCCGAACCATTAGTAACTTTGTAGTAGGTTTCAACGTCGGAGATCCTCCACTTTGCATACGAATCTACGATTAATCGCTTTTTCTCGACAGTAAAGAAACTTGCTGGTTGCGCATCCACTGTTAATATTCGAGCATCAAAGCGTCGTACATTGTCAATAAATGGCGTCTTCACGTGTAACCCAGGTTTAATATCAGCGTGAATCATCTCGCCAAACCGCAGGGCGACACCTCGCTCAACCTCACTAATCACATACAGCGCATTACTAGCCACAACAAACAAAAGAATCAGAATGGTGACAATTGGTTTTGATAGATTTTTCATCGGCGTCTCTCCGATTGGGCCTGATTACTGCTGCGCTGAAGCTTTTCTATAACTTCATTGGCAACTCGATCAATCAGCTGATTATTAGTTTCATCACTGCGATTCGATGGGCTCCCACCTTGCTGCATCAATTTATCTAGCGGGAGGTAGAGCATATTATTGCCCCCTTCTGTATCCATTAGCACCTTGGTACTATCCGTCATGACCTGCTCAATAGCATCAATGTAGAGACGCTCGCGAGTTACTCCTGGCGCTTTCTGGTATTCCCTGAGCAATGCAGAGAAGCGATTGGCTTCACCCGTGGACTTAGAGACTACTTGGGACAGATAAGCTTGTGCTTCCTCACGTAAACGTTGAGCCTCACCGCGAGCTTCAGGAATGACTCCGTTTGAGTAGGCCTGAGCCTCATTAACTAATCGCTCTAGATCTTCTCTGGCCTCAATAACGTCATCGTACGCAGCTTTTACTTCGTTTGGCGGTCTTGCATCTTCAATGTTAATTTTCACGATGTTTATACCACTAGAGTATAGATCCAGTAAATCTTGGAGCTTTTCAGTAGTACCATCCGCAACCTCCGTTCGCTGGTCCGATATAACGCCATCAAGTCCAGTGCTGCCCACCACATGGCGTAACGCACTATCTGTTGCTTGCTTGAGCGTCGTTTCGGGCGACCTGATACTCAAAACAAAGTCTTTGGCACTCGCGATGTTGTACTGAACTGCCAAAGCAACCTCTACGATATTTTCATCCTGAGTCAACATTAGTCCGCGTGTTGAATACTGACGTTCTTCAGTTACACCTACTGTATAAACTTTATCTATCAAAGGAGGATTCCACTTTAAACCCGGATCTTCAATAGTTTCGCTGTACTCACCAAGTCTCAGCACAACTGCATTTTCTTTCTCATCAACCTGATAGAATCCCAAAAACCCCCAAACTAAAACCAACCCTATAAACACCATCGGTACTAGACTTTTAAAACTTCCACCGCCAGAACTGCCCGAATTTGAGGCTCCTCCACCACCAAAGATACCTAACTTTTCTTTGAGTTTCTTCAATGCTTCATCAATATCTGGCGGCCCCTGATCATTTCGGTTTCCGCCCCAAGGGTCTTTACCACCACCCGGCTCATTCCAAGCCATAGTATTCTCCAGTTTAAATTAGCGTCTTTAACAGACAATTTTACCAATGCTCTTGTACAAACATGATTACTTTACCACTACCTACCTATAATGTGACCAAATCTTGCAATTTCAAGTTCACATTCTTCAAAATGCGGAAAAAATCTCCTTCAGGTAACTTAATTTCCAACTCTATCATGCCCTGATCATCAATCTTCTCTGAAACAATGGCCTTATGACTGTATAAAGCCGCTCTCAAAGCACCATGAGAAGGTTCTATCCGCAAGCGCTTATGTATCGTTTCTGTGGGTAACTTTTCCACAACAGCAGCTAGAAGTTGCTCCAAGCCCTCACCTTGCAACGCAGAAACCCACACAGATGTTATCTCTCCGCCCGAATTACGCTCTACTTTTGGCTTTGGCTCATCCAAAAGATCAACCTTGTTGTAGACCATGAGAGTTGGCAACTTATAAGCGTCAATCTCTTTTAGTACCTCATCTACGCGCGCAATATTGGTCGCTCGATCTTCAGCGCTAGCATCTATAACATGCAATAGTAAATCTGCGGAGGCTGCTTCTTCTAGCGTAGCCCTAAATGCATCCACAAGACGGTGAGGAAGATGACTAATAAATCCTACCGTATCAGCAAATATAACCGACCCAAGGTCATGCACCTCGACCCGACGCATAGTAGGATCTAAAGTTGCAAAAAGTTGATCTGCAACAAACACATCAGCCTCGGTAACCGCATTGAACAAGGTGGATTTTCCGGCATTGGTATAGCCTACCAATGACACGGTGGGAGTTTCGGATCGTTTTCTACTGCGACGCCCTTGGTCTCTCTGCTTGCGGACCTTCTCCAATCGCTTTTCAATAGATTTAATACGGTCTCTGACCATCCGTCGATCAGACTCAAGTTGGGTCTCGCCTGGTCCTCGCATGCCTATTCCGCCTTTCTGGCGCTCAAGGTGCGTCCAACCTCGAACTAACCGGGAGGACAAATGCTGTAGTTGGGCCAATTCTACCTGCAGCTTTCCCTCATGAGTACGTGCCCGTTGAGCAAAAATATCGAGAATCAAACCAGTCCTATCAAGGACTCTACATTGTAACTCCGCTTCAATATTCCGCTCTTGGCTGGGTGACAAATTGTGGTTGAATATAACTAGCTCTGCCCCGGTGCGTTGCACTGTGGCTTTAATCTCATCTAGCTTTCCACTGCCAACGAAAAACTTTGCACTAGGGGACTGGCGCGATCCTGTGATGAACTCTACAGGGTCCCCTCCAGCGGCAATGACTAGCTCCTCGAACTCTCTTGGGTCTTCGGGCTCGGACTCGCTAGTAAGTTTAATGTGCACCAGAACCGCTGTTTCGCCAGACTCTGGTCGCTCAAAAAATAAAGCCACAGTTTAGTAGTTTTCGTCGCCGTAGTTGCCCGAATCATCATTAGATTCATTTTGCTCGCTACCACTGGATGGTAGGCGCACAGCTCGAGAAGGCACCACTGTAGAAATGGCATGTTTGTATACCATTTGACTAACAGTGTTCTTCAGCAGAACCACAAATTGATCGAATGACTCGACCTGGCCTTGAAGTTTGATGCCATTAACAAGAAATATAGATACTGGAATTCTCTCTTTTCTTAAAGCATTAAGAAAAGGATCTTGTAAGTTATGCCCTTTTGACATGAGTACTTCTCCTTATTGAATATTCAATAAACGCTGCAAGTTCGCAGCAAAAATAGCGGGATTGCGATCCGCTCTAAGACACAGATTCCCTGTGATCTTATTTTAATATGGGGACATCCTCGAGTATTTTCAAGCACTGTTTACATAAATTTTCAGAACTTAAAAATTCTTTGCCGTTATCTATATATATTTGATGTGCATCAGACCACTTTCGCAGCCAAGTTATCTGCCTCTTGGCCAACTGCCGACTGGTCGTAATCGCGCTATCTATGGACTGATCCAACCTGAGATCTCCATCAAAATACTGCCAAAGTTGTCGGTAACCCGCTGAGCGCATAGCAGGTAGATCTATGTTAAGATCATTACGTTGATAAAGCGCTTTTACCTCTAACTCAAAACCCTGCTCCATCATTTGGTGGAACCTTGTCTCTATACGTTGATGTAGCAAACTCCGACTATTAGCTAATAAAGCTATTTGGATAATTTCATAGTCATTCTCTATACCATTATCACCAGATCTAGCTTGTAGCTTCGACATAGACTCCCCAGTCAACTGATATACCTCCAGCGCTCGCTGAATACGTTGCGAGTGATTAGGGTGGAGTCTTGCTGCGGTCTTAGGATCAATTTGGCGCAGTTCTTCATACAAACTTGGCCAACCTTCTATATCTGCACGTTGTTGGATTTTTTTTCTTACATTTTGGTCCGCTTCTGGAAGGTCTGAGAGCCCTTCGAGCAATATTTTAAAGTAAAGCATGGACCCCCCGACTAACAGAGGTATTCTTCCAGAAGCCGTTATCTCGGTCATCTGAATGCGAGCATCATTTATAAAGTCTGCAACACTATATGACTCAGCGGGATCGCGTATGTCAATGAGTCGATGTGGATGTCTAGAGAGGGTTTGCGCATCAGGCTTTGCGCTCCCAATGTTTAGGTGTCTATATATCTGAGCGGAGTCCACACTAATAATCTCTACAGGGAGATGATATCGGAGGGCAATGGCTAAATCTGTTTTACCTGACGCGGTGGGCCCCATTAAGAAGATGGCTGTAGGTAACTTTGGGGAGCTCATTACCAATACTCCTAACGACCACGTAGGAACAGTTTATCTAGCTCCTCTACAGTCAACTGAGACCAAGTTGGGCGGCCATGATTACACTGACCACTTCGCTCAGTAATCTCCATATCTCTCAACAGCGCATTCATTTCAGGTATTGTCAGTTTTCGATTTGCTCGCACTGATCCATGGCAAGCCATAGTCGACAAGATCTCATTGATATGATTTTTGATTCGCTCTGAACCACCATGCTGTAGGAGATCAGACAGCACATCTCTCAGCAATCTCTCAACCTCAGAACCCCTTAGTATTGCGGGTATCTCTCGGACAATAATACTTTCACTACCAGCGCGCTCTACCGCAAAACCAAGCTTACTAAATACAGCTTGATGAGCATCTACTGCATCCGCCTCACGCTGACTAACTGCCAAATTCTCTGGGACCAGCAATGGTTGTGCAACTAAACCTTGCTCATCAAATGCATTTTTCATGCGTTCATATGTAATCCGCTCATGGGCCGCATGCATATCAATAATAATCAAGCCATGGCTGTTTTCAGCGAGAATAAAAATACCTTTTAGCTGAGCGATAGCGAACCCCAGCGGCGGGATCTCCCCGTCATTGTTTTCTCCATCCTGTGGATGGGATGAATAAAGGTTTTGATAACTACTCATTGGGGTATTTACGCTGGCCGATTGCTGCGAGGGCCAAGATGCTAAATAACTACTCGATGAATTTCCTACTAACGGCAAAGGTTTTTGATCTAAAAAAATGGGATTATGGTCAGCAATTTTATCACCCTCACTGTCGCGGATATGATCCTGAGGACGGTCAGTCGCCAACGCCTTTTGTAAAGTACTGGAAACAAAACTATGGACGCTACCTCCCTCTCGGAACCTCACTTCATGCTTCGTAGGGTGCACATTAACATCCACATCCCCAGGCTCAATTTCTAAAAACAATACATATGCCGGATGGCGACCGTGATAAAGAACATCTTGATAAGCTTGCCGTATAGCATGGGAAACAATCTTATCTCTGATAGAGCGGCCATTAACGAAAAAGTATTGCAGGTCTGCCTGACTGCGCGAAAAAGTGGGCAACCCTATCCAACCCCACAATCGAATTCCGGTACGATTGTTATCCACATACAGAGCTTGCTCCATAAATACCGGACCACATATGTCTGCTACCCTCTTTTCTTGCTCCAACTGGCTACTTGCGGAGCGAAGATTGAACTGAACTTTTTGATTATGTTTAAGGCTAAAAGCAACGTCCATGCGACTCAATGCTAATTTTTTGAGGCCATCAGCGACTCGTTTGTACTCAGTATTTTCAGTCCGTAAAAATTTTCGCCGAGCTGGCGTATTAAAAAATAGATCTCGCACCTCTACGCTTGTGCCAACCGGATGAGGTGCAGGTTCGAGTTCAACCTCCATATCCCGCCCCTCAGAGACTGCTCTCCAGCCAGCGCTATTACCAGAATTTGAAGTAAGCGCTAAACGCGAAACTGAAGCAATACTTGCCAGTGCCTCACCCCTAAACCCTAAAGTTGATACCGCCTCAAGGTCTTCAAGATCTGAAATTTTACTGGTGGCATGGCGACTTAAGGCCAATGACAATTCACCCTCGGCGATTCCGCAGCCATCATCTCGGACTTTAATCAATTTACTGCCGCCTTGCTCAACTTCAACATCAATGCGACTAGCACCTGCATCTAAGCTGTTTTCACACAACTCCTTAAGTACAGAGGACGGCCGCTCAACCACCTCACCCGCGGCAATTTGATTGGCCAACTGCGGGCTTAGTATCTGAATACTAGGCATAAGGACTAATCTTTAGAGCACTGTTAAACAACTGAAACACCTTAACTAGGAGGAATAGATATTTTCTGACCAACACGAATCGAACTAGACGAAAGATTATTGTACCGCAATATTTTGTTTACTGAGGTTTTATAGCGTTGAGCAATCTCTGAAAGAGTATCACCTCGGGCTATTACATAAGTTTTAATCAATTCTTTTGATGATTTTGCCAACAATGTACCCACTGGGGGCTGTTCAATATAAAAACTGAAGAGACCATCGAACACTGCTTTAGCCATTTTTTGCTGGTAACGATCACTACTTAACTGTTTGGCTTCTTTCGGGTTAGAAATAAAACCTGTTTCAATTAACAATGATGGAATATCCGGGGATTTCAAAACCAAGAATCCAGCTTGCTCAACTTGTTTCTTATGCAAGCGGGCCACAGCACCCATGTTTCTCAAAACATAACTTCCAGCGTCTAAACTACTACGAAGCGTCTCGTTCATAGACAAATCAAGCAAAACCCCTGCGAGTAAATCATCTTTATCATCAAGACTAAGAGCACTTGCGCCACCAATCAAGTCTGCTCGATTTTCTGATGAGGCCAAATATCTTGCCGTCTCGCTCGTCGCTCCTTTGGTGGAAAGTGCATAGACCGAAGCGCCATTAGCCCTTGGATCAGAGAACCCGTCTGCGTGAATAGAAATAAAGAAGTCAGCTTGCTCTCTTCGTGCAATTTGCGTCCTCTTACGATGATCAATGTAATAATCTCCTGTTCTGACGAGAACCCCATCAAAATAGGGATTCTCATCAAAAAGCTTGTCAATTTTTTTTGCGATTTGTAGCACAACGCGCTTCTCCCGCAACCTGTTCGGTCCGGAAGCACCGGGATCTTCACCCCCGTGACCGGCATCGATTGCGATAACTATTTTACGATCATTACGCTCCAGTATCTTTGCTACAGTTTTGCTCACCTGTTGCTTTTTGTCATAAAGGTCAACTACCAATCTGTCACCTGATATCTCATTCGCTTCAAGTGCAAAGCTTTTAGGGCTAACGCTACCCTTAAGATCCAAAACAATCCTCAAATCATTACTATTTCTGACCGCGTGTCGAATCTTTAATATAGATGTTTTACTTAAATCAAGCTGCTTAATATTCGCCTTAAATTTGGCATCGCTAATATCAATAACTAATCGATGAGGGTTCTCAAGAGCAATAAGCTGATGCTTCACCGAACCACTAAGGTCAATAACTAGACGAGTTTTCTCTGGTGATCGCCACACACGTAACGAGTCGATATCTGAGGCTAACGCGGTTATAGGCACCAAAACTAGAGCTATAACACAGATTCCACAAAGGCCTAGGTCAAATTTTTTCTTAATCTTGCGATAGTTTAAATTCAAAGGATTCCTCTGCGTAATTTCTAGCTATGACTCAAATCACAACCCGTTATTTTAGCCAATCGACTAAGAAAATCTGTACCTATATCTGTTAGCGCCATAACAGTAACCTCTCGCCCGATCCGATGATGCTCAATATCAACACTAACGTCTGCAGCAGACAAGTACCCATTCCCTCGCTCTGGCCACTCTATCAGGCATAGAGAACCCTGTGAAAGATAGTCAGCAAAACCAATATAATCAAGCTCTTCCGGGTCTATAACTCTGTACAAATCAAAATGAAAAACGGTGCCGATTTCTAGCTCATAGGGCTCAACTAAAGTATAGGTTGGACTTTTAACTGCGCCTTGGTGGCCAAGACTTTGAAGTAACCCCCGGCTCAAGGTTGTTTTACCAGCACCTAAATCTCCCTTCAAGGTCATGATCATTTGAGGTTGTATGGCATCGGCGATATCTCCGCCGAGAGCAATCATCGCTACTTCATCATCAATTTTGAACGTAGCCTGAATTTCTATTTTACTGGCACTCACAATTCGTCAAAATTCCGTTGGTTCAAGATATCGTCTAAGTAAGCTAGCATGTCGGTTGCTACCAATCCTCGAGACCCCAATTCTTCTACCGCTGTGTCAGCCGCCGTTGAATGCATACAACAGCCTAGCTCGGTGGCAGTTTGCAGATCCATTCCTTGAGCAACAAGACCCCCTATAACTCCAGCTAAAACATCTCCCATACCAGCCGTTGCCATTGCTGGGTTACCATAGGGACAAACCTTTAACGGGCTACCCTGCTGAGAGGAAATGATGGTTCCGGCTCCTTTTAAAAGTACTACCGCATTGTATTTTTCTTGAATAGCTCGCACTGCCGCAAACCGATCAGCTTGAATTTCAGTGATAGTTACCCCCAAAAGTCTAGCCGCTTCTCCAGGATGGGGTGTCATGACCCATAGCCTGTTTTCAAAATTAGTTATCACTCGACCATCTGCGATGATATTCAATGCATCGGCGTCAATAACCATCGGTAAGTTAGTGGCCATGGCTTTTTGTAACATTTGTTCCGACCAAGATGATCGACCAAGTCCCGGCCCAATAACTAAGACTGTTGGTCGTTCAAGTAGAGGTTCTAGGGCTTGCCCGGAGACCACGCCAAACGCCATGACTTCGGGTTGTCGCGCTAAACTTGCCGAAACATGCTCTGGCCGTGTCGCAAGGCTTGCCAACCCTGCGCCAACCTTAAGACAAGCCTGTGAGGCCATCAATGAGGCCCCTCCAGTTCCATGATCACCACCGATCACCATACAGTGCCCACGTTGGTTTTTATACGCGTCAGCTTCAAATTCGGGCATGTAATCAATTAGCTCCTCAAGCTCCATTAATTCAGCAGAAGGTAGCTGTTCCTGAATAATTCTATCTGGGATATCAAGAGAGTCGTAAATAACATCACCACTCATGGCCGGCCCACGACCCGTAAATAGCCCTTGTTTGACTCCTACAAAAGTTACAGTGAAATCTGCCTTCACCGCGATATCTTTTACAGCTCCAGTATCACTAGACAAACCTGAAGGTATATCAATCGATATAACCGGAAGCAACGAGCTATTAATATACTCAATTGCCTCGGCAAATTCCTCTCGCAGATTCCCATCAAAGCCTGTCCCCATAAGACTATCGATGATTATTCCTTCTGAAAGATTGCACTCTGGGTTGAAAGCGTTACATTCCACCTTCGCATCAAGACACATCCGTCTAGCATGTTTTGTATCAGCAGACATCCTATTTGTATTGCCTAACTCATAAACTTGCACTGATATGTTTTCACTGGCGGCTAGAGAGGCGATAATATAGCCATCACCCCCATTGTTACCGGCTCCACAAAACACATGGATACACTCCGGAGTCCCAAAATTGTCTAATAGCTCAGCATAGGCTGCTTGGCCCGCTCTGCGCATTAATTCAGCACTTGGAATATCGCCTTTTGCTGTAGCTAATCGATCGATTTCGCGAACAGTTTTAGCATTAAATAAGGCTTGATGGAGAAGATAGTGCGACATAAAGAAGATATCCCAGTAAAATTAAAACGATTATAAGACAGAATAGCTGTGAAACCATGCATGAAATTGAAGGCGAAGGCGAAAATCTAAAGAAATTAGCCACAAAGATCAAATCTTGGGGGGCTGCGTTTGGATTCCAACAAGTTTCGATTATTGAGCCTAACTTAGATAAGGCGTCGCAACGTCTGCAGGAATGGCTGGCAAAAGGATTCCAAGGCTCTATGGGATGGATGGGACAACATGGTGATAAACGCTATGTTGTCGACAAATTGGTGGATCACACTGTAAGAGTTATATCAGTGCGCATGGATTATCTTGCTGACACCAATATGATCGCGGTGCTAAAGGACGACAACAAGGCCTATATTTCTCGTTATGCCTTGGGAAGAGATTACCATAAAGTCATTCGCAATCGTCTGGCTGCTCTAATAAAAAAAATTGAGCAAGAACTCCCCGAACTCAACTTATCTCAAAGACCCTTTGTAGATAGTGCGCCAGTCATGGAAAAACCAATTGCCGAACAAGCCGGCCTTGGTTGGATCGGCAAAAACACCCTGTTACTCAATGAGTCAGCTGGTTCTTGGTTTTTCCTTGGAGAAATCTATACATCATTGGCATTGCCCGTTGACGATCAAAAACAAGATAATAAGTGTGGTAACTGTCGTTCATGCTTAAAAGTTTGTCCCACAGATGCATTTCCTGAGCCCTATGTTTTAGATGCTCGTCGCTGCATCTCATACCTCACTATTGAAAGTAAAGAGGCTATACCTGAGGAGTTGCGGCCACTCATGGGCAATAGAGTGTTTGGTTGTGATGACTGTCAAATCAGGTGCCCGTGGAACCGTTTTGCCTCACAGACCCAGGAAGATGATTTCACCCCTCGACACAATCTGGATGACTCTTCTTTAGTAGCCTTATTTAACTGGGATGCAGAGGAGTTTTTACACAAAACTCAAGGATCGGCTATTCGTCGAATTGGTCATGAGCGTTGGCTGCGAAATATCGCTGTGGGATTGGGTAATGCTTCAGGCTCTAAAGTTATTCTTGACAATCTTCAAGCCAAGTCTAATCACCCATCGACTCTGGTAAGAGAACATATTGAGTGGGCAATCGCTCAGCAGCAAGCAAAACTTAGTCTCGAATAAATACTTTTCGATAGTAGGCCAACTCAGCAATTGAGTCGTAAATGTCATCCATTGCCAAATGACTCCCTTTTTTCACAATGCCATCTACAAGATCTGGCCGCCATCGTCGAACCAATTCTTTCAGAGTACTAACATCTAAATTTCGATAGTGAAAAAAAGACTCTAGCTCAGGCATATAACGGACTAAAAAACGTCTATCTTGACCAATTGAGTTGCCACACATAGGAGATTGCCCTGGGGGAACCCATTGATTTAGAAAGTTGATCGTTTGTTCCATAGCCTCGGATTCACTGACCTGACTAGTTCGAACACGCTCGATCAATCCCGAATCACCATGCTGTCGAGTATTCCAGTCATCCATTTCAGACAGCAAGCTATCCGATTGTTTAATAGCTATCGATGGGCCTTCCGCCAATAGGTTCAGCTGTGAATCAGTCACGACTGTAGCGATCTCGATTATTCTCTCTTTCAGAGGGTCCAATCCAGTCATCTCCAGATCAATCCAGATTAAATTAAGCGCGTTCTTGTCCGTCATAGGAATCTCATTTTGGTATTTTAACAACCGCGAGGCTGTTACTTGATGTTACTTAAGCCCTTAATGCTATATCCTTAGCGCTTATAACGCCAGAGATGGCAACCAGTTACATTGGATTAATGAGTCATGAGTATTAATTTCTAAGCCCTATGAGTAAGCGCCGACTGAGTGATCGTCAAAAAGATCGCATTCAATCCATTCAGGAACGAAGACGCCAAAGAGCGCTCAATAAAAATGCCGTGGCACTAGAAGAGATAGAAAATCTAAATAACCTTGGGCCAGAAATCCTCGGAACAGTCGTCACAAATTTTGGTGCTCAGGTGGATGTTGAGGCGGCCGAAACAGAGATCCAGGGTCGTATTGTCCGCTGCCATAAGAGGGCTAATCTTGAAAATTTAGTGACGGGTGACAAAGTCATATGGAGGTTTGCGGAACCACATGGGGTCATAGTTGCTCGTCAGGACCGCAAGTCAGAATTAATACGACCAGATATCTATGGGAAATTACGGCCAGTTGCCGCGAATGTTAATCTTATTGCGGTTGTCTTTTCACCCAAACCTACTGCTTTTAGTAACCTAATAGATCGATACTTAGTTGCTGCCGAGGCTCAGGGGATAAAACCCATGCTAATCCTCAATAAAGCCGATATGTTGGATCCCAGTGTTTTTGGGGATATTAGTCAGTTAGTTAAAAACTACCAGTTCATTGGATACGATGTCATTAAAGTCTCAGCTAAAACTGGGCAAGGCATTGACGCCCTGCAAGATTATCTTGCTAAGAGTACTGCTATATTTGTAGGCCAGTCAGGAGTCGGTAAATCCTCACTAATTAATCTCTTACAACCCGCAGCTAATATGCAAGTAGGCTCCCTATCTGAGGGTAAGGAAAAAGGCACTCACACCACTACTGTGTCCAAACTTTTTCATTTATCTGGCGGCGGCACTCTTATTGACTCACCTGGAATACGAGAGTTTTCATTAACTCACCTTACTAAAGATCAGGTGATAAATGGCTTTGTTGACTTTCGCCCATATCTTGGCCATTGCAAATTTCGTGATTGTAATCACAATAAAGAAGTTGGATGTAGTCTACTGGCTGCAGTGGCGGCCAAGAAGGTGCTTGCAGACAGGTTACACAATTATCGACAGATACTTCTGTCGCAGGAATCTATTCGATCATAGCTACTAAGAATTCTGAGCTGACACATACTAATATATAAAGTTGGAGGCGGCTGATGGCCACACCATTGCCAAGATTACTTGAACCCAAGGAGCTAGAAACGGAGCTTGGAAGAGAAGATTTGGTAATTGTCGATCTTTGTAAGCCGGACCTTTATGCTCGATCCCATGTACCTGGGGCTCTGCATCTTAAAGGAACTCAACTTATGTCAAATACACCTCCAGCACTGGGTATACATCCTAGCTTCGCAGAGATCGAATCCTTACTAAGCTACATAGGCATCAACCCATCCAAGCATGTCGTCATTTATGATGATGAGGGCGGCGGTTGGGCCGGTAGATTAGCGTGGATTTTGGATTTGGTTGGCCTACACCAGTGGTCCTATCTAAATGGCGGTATTGTTAGTTGGATCAAAGAGGGCCATATAACCCAAAAAGAAACTAATCTACCTAATCGCTCTGATCCTCAGATCGGTAGCGACTTTGCAAATCTATCTGCAACTATTGGTGCAGATCAAATTATCAATCAATTGGGTTGTCCTAACTTTGCGATTTGGGATGCTCGCCGTCTAGAGGAATATACCGGAGAAATAACACGAGCTAATCGCGGCGGTCATATTCCGGGGGCAATAAATCTTGAATGGATTGAACTGATAGATCAAAAAAATAATTTACGGATTAAACAGAACGCGCAAAATATTCTAGACGATTGCGGCCTTACTAAAGACAAAATTATCGCTACCCATTGCCAATTACATCAACGTTCGAGCTTTACTTATATGGTTGCACGGATTCTAGGTTATGAGAAAATAACTGGATACGGTGGTTCCTGGGCTGAATGGGGCAATCTTGACCACACGCCCATAGAGTATGGTTTTTGAATTTCCTTATGTAACCACTAATTTAATATTAAAGAGTAAAAACTATGAGTCACAGCGCCGACATTTTTGTCGCCATTCAGCGAATACTCCCCAAGCATACTTTATCTAGGCTCGTTGGTAAGATAGCAGAGTCGAAGCGACCTTGGCTAAAGAATTTTCTAATCGATCGAGCTATTTCAGCGTTCGCTATTAATATGGAAGAGGCGACAAGTGCTGATTTAAACGATTACGACAATTTTAATGCCTTTTTTACTCGAGAACTTAAAGCAGGGACCCGACCCGTAGATATGGACGATCATAGCGTTTGTTGTCCCGCTGATGGAGTCATTAGTCAGTCAGGAATCATAGACCGACAAAGAATTCTCCAAGCCAAGGGCATTGATTATTCAGTAAGCCGTCTTTTAGGCAATTCATCTTCAGCCCAAAAATTTCAAGATGGATCTTTTGCAACCATTTATCTCTCCCCTAGAGACTACCACCGTGTGCATATGCCTATTGCCGGCAAATTGCGAACTACCCGTTACATCCCCGGCGAACTTTTCTCGGTTAACGACAAAACTGCGCAGGGTTTGGATGGCTTATTTGCGCGCAATGAACGGTTAGTCTGTGAATTTAACTCTGAGTTAGTGGGTGATTTTGCCGTTATTTTTGTTGGCGCAATGCTAGTTGCGGGTATCGAAACCGTCTGGGGCGGATACGAAAAACCAGGCCCTGGTGCTGTACGAGAGTCTGACTATTCTGATCAAGAACTTGCTTATGCCAAGGGAGAAGAAATCGGCCAATTTAGATTTGGTTCGACAGTCATTGTTTTGTTTGGCGAAAATAAAGTCTCTGGACTGGAAAACTTGAGTTTAAAAACCCCTGTTATAATGGGAGAGAAACTGGCAATTCTCACCTAGTGCATGTCCGGATCTAACTGGAGCTTGAGAACTCATGCACAGCATCGATAAAAATCTTGGCATTATCAGGGGCAATATCAGGGGTAATTCCATGACCAAGGTTGAACACATGGCCGTCATTCTTACCAAAAGATCCCAGGATTCTCTTAACCTCCCGCTGAATAACTTCTGGCTTGGCTCTTAGGATCGCTGGGTCCATGTTGCCTTGCAGAGCAACTTTATCACCAACTCGATGGTGAGCAGCCCCTATATCGACCGTCCAATCTAGTCCGAGACAATCACAGCC
>ENA-OSET01001027-OSET01001027.1-sediment-metagenome-genome-assembly--contig:-NODE-1027-length-29983-cov-62.918846_pt1 | contig 29983 bp, 30 predicted proteins | sample MGYA00237882_ERZ534229 | MGnify/ENA primary metagenome ERZ534229 (study PRJEB26408, sample SAMN06266212) | sediment metagenome | isolation source: Hudson Canyon methane seep mesocosm | place... | reverse complement strand
AGAACCTTAGCTGCAGCACCAGATTTAATATATTGATCAGCAATACTTAGCGCAAAAATAGAACCAGAACATGCCGCTTGAACATCAAAGGATACACATTCTTTAATACCCAGTTTATTCTGCAACATACAGGCCGTACTTGGATACACTCTATCAGGTGTACCAGTAGCAACAATTATCAAATCTATTTCGCCAGCTTCAATACCCGCCATCTCTATAGCTTGTCGAGCCGCAATTTCAGCCATACTAGCCGCGGTTTCTTCTGGCCCTGCAATACGTCGTGTTTTTATACCTGTGCGCTCATAAATCCATTCATCAGTTGTTTCAACCAATTTAGAAATATCATCATTAGTGCGTACCGTTTCTGGCAAATAACCGCCTGTACCAATTATCTTTGAACAACGTTTCATAGTTACTCTCTATTTTCTAGAGTGACAGCGACTTTGTCACTAATTTTACGTGTTACATCTTTTACAATTTCAACTTCAGCAAGTTGTATTGCAGTTTGAAAAGCTAATTCGTCTGCACCGCCATGACTTTTAACAACCAATCCACGCAAACCAATAAAACTTGCGCCATTATACATTCTAGGATCGATACTTTCTTTAAATAGCTTTAATACTGGATAAGCAACGATAGCTGCAAACTTGGTAAATATATTTTTAGAGAACAGTTCCTTTAACTTTGTAGCAAACATTTTAGCAGCACCTTCGATAGACTTAAGTGCAACATTACCTACAAAGCCATCAGTCACAATCAAATCAACTTTTACCGATCCTGCATTAATTGAATTACCTTCAACATAACCAATATAGTTTAGAGAAGAAGATTCAAGTAATTTCGCTGCCGACTTCACCTGCTCATTACCCTTCATATCTTCTTCACCAATATTCAACAGACCAACTCTTGGCTCAGCAACATTTTCAACGGCTTTAACAACCTCTTCACCCATAATCGCAAATTGGAATAAATGCTCTGCCGTACAATCAACATTAGCCCCCAAGTCAAGAATATGCGTGTGCCCAAATGTTGAAGGCAATGTCGATATAATAGCGGGTCTATCAATCCCAGGTATCATTTTTAATACAAATCTTGCAATAGCCATTAAAGCACCAGTATTACCAGCACTTACACAAGCATCTGCCTGACCATCTCGCACAAGATTAATAGCAACTCGCATCGAAGAGTCTTTTTTACTCCTTAATGCAGACTGTGGCTTTTCATCCATTTCAACTTGCTGTGAAGCATGTTGAATAGAAAGCCTATCGTTATATTTAGTACCGGTATCGACAAGAAGTTCATTCAGAACAACTTCGTCTCCGACCAAAATAATTTTTAAATTAGGATTTGCATCTAAGCAATTTAATGATGCTGGTATGGTTACTTGAGGACCAAAATCCCCACCCATCGCATCAATAGCAATTGTTGAGCTCACGCCAGGGTTAACTCCAGAAAATTTTATAGAAACCGATATAGAATTAGATCGGTAAATATTAAGTTATGTAGAAAAATAGTACAAAAATCCACATACCTTAAAAGATTGAGGGAGTATAACTACCCCCTCACTCAGACTGTATTAGTCTTCGTCGTTCAATACAACTTGACGACCTTTGAAAACACCATCAGGAGTCATATGATGACGCAAGTGAGTTTCACCTGTCATAGGATCTTGAGATAGTGTTTTACTTGTTAAAGTATCGTGTGAACGACGTTGTCCACGTCTTGAACGTGTTACTTTGCTTTTTTGTACAGCCATTTTTAATCTCCAGTATTTTTAAGTTTAGCTAAAACAGAAAACGGGTTGTTAGAATCCATTGGTTTATCTTCGACTTCTATTTCAATAGCTTCTTCAACTTCCTCTTGCTCCACACATATATATGGATGTTTAGGAAAATCAGGTAATGCCAACAAAATTTCATCTTCAACAAGTTCATCAAGTGAAATCTTCTCACTTTCAATCATCATAGGCTCGCAATCACTCGCCAGCCTATCAGCTTGCTCTAAAGATTGAACCATACCTAATTTAAAATGCTTATCCAAAGGCAAAACAAATTGCTCTGCACAGGACTGACACTCAATAATTAAATTTGCTTTGATTTCACCTACAATAGTAGGTACCCTTCCTTCTTTATCAAAAGAAAGGTCGATTTCTATTTCCCCTGAGGTATCAAGCAAAATTTCAGACAAACGAGGCAACTCATTTATTTTAATTTTGCCAGATAGTTGCTTGCCTCTCTCGGCAAAACTCACTGGATCTATATGAACAGGTAAACGATCTAACATAACTTATCAATTCTAAATGGTTAAGGCATTTCCGTCAATACCCTTTAGTACAATCTGTAACTAAAGTTATCAAAAGCAACCAATATACTTAATTATCATCTGCAATAATACTTCTAAAATTAATATGAGACCTATAATCTTAGCTTCTTCCTCTAAATACAGAAGCCAACTACTACAAAAACTTGGCTTAAAATTCACCTCGATAGCACCTAATATTGATGAATCAATACTAAAAAACGAATTACCCGAACAGCTTGCATTACGTCTTGCCAAACAAAAAGCTCAAGCTATACAAGCAAAAGCGCCAAATCATTTAATTATTGCCTCCGACCAAGTTGCCAGCTGTGGCAATAAAATTCTTGGCAAACCAGAGGGATTTGAAGAGACCGTCAAACAGCTAAAGTTACAGTCAGGACAAACCGTACATTTTTTAACTGCTATCTGTATATTGGATTCAGAAAACAATAAAACACTTACAGATATAGATATTTGCACAGTATATTTCAGACAACTCACCGAACAACAAATCTTGAACTATGTAGAAATTGAACAACCTTACGATTGTGCGGGTGGCTTTAAATCTGAAGGGTTAGGTATCGCTCTTTTTGAAAGAATTGAAGGTGACGACCCCAATTCATTAATAGGCCTACCACTAATAAAGCTTATCACTTTATTACATAATTTTGATGTTGATATACTCTAATGAAACCTTTGATTTGGTGACATCAATTCAAAAACCTGAGAAAACTCGCCTTCAGCTAGTTCCACAACCTTATACACCATTTCTGAATCAAGACGCATAAAAGACAACGATTCCTCTGCAAATTCTGACAATATATCTTCAAGCAATATACCCTGCTGAGAGATATCAGATAAACGGGAAGCCAAATTCAATAAATACGCATCCAAACGATGAACTAGAGCCACCTCAGGATCCAAATAACAACCAACAGCTTCATATAATGATTCAGGCAAACCCCAAGACCTAATTAATTCCCCACCAACATCCGCATGAGTAAAACCCAATACCTGCTTCTCAATAACCCCAACAAGCTGGCGATTATAATTTGCGGCTAACAACACTTCCCGTGATTGATCAGGTATTTTGCTATACATAACCAAAGACCCCACATCATGCAACAGCCCTGTCAAAAAGAGTCTTTCGCAATGTAAAACCGAACTTTCTTTAGCCAACAATTTGGCGATAATACCGCACCGCACACTACGCATCCAAAAATCAGTCATATCAATTAATTCAACAGGAATATTACTGAATTTATCTATCACTGATGTTGCTAGCACCAAATTCTTTAAATCATCAACACCTACAATAGTTATAGCTCGTGAAACTGTGTCGACTTTTGCTTGAAACCCATAGAATGAACTATTAACAATTTTCAGTAAGCGCACACTTAAACCAGGGTCTTTCGCAATAACAGCCCCCATATCACTCGCAGTATATCGAGGGTCTGAAATCATTTCAGATATCTGAAAATAAATATCTGGAAGCGAAAACACCTCCAAAGAACCTTCTATTAATGATTGCGGACTAATTTGATCCATTTTAAACCCTTAAGTAAGAAGGTATCATTTAAGATTACACGCTAGACTAAAGTTTTTTATACAAGCCTAACACTTTTCGCACATATCCTTGGGTTTCAGGATAAGGAGGAATAGTATTTTTATATTTTTTAACCGCGCCCTCACCTGCATTGTAACTTGCAAGAACCAAATCAAGGTTTGAATCAAACATCTTAAACAAGTCCTTTATATAATGTGTACCACCATCTATATTTTCAGTTGCATTCTTTCGATTAGAGACACCATAACGCTTAGCTGTAGCAGGCATTAATTGCATCAATCCTACAGCCCCAGCAGAAGATATAGCTTTCACATCATAAGCAGACTCAGTCTGAATTACCGCATGTAACAACTTAGCATCAACTTGGTATTTTTTTGCTGCTTTGGCGATAATCGGTGAATACTTCTTTTTATTCTGCGCCAAATGCTTATATGCTCCAGCATATCCTTTAGGTTTTGTCCGAATAATACGCTTATATTTCAATCCTTTTATAGGTGTATCTGTGTAATATACACGCCCATCCGCAGCAACACGCTTATAAACATCAGCCGCCACATGGGTAGAAAACACTAAAAGAAACACTAAACCCAACAAGCCATTCATTTTAAAAACCTACATCTAAGAAACCTTTATAAGGTTAGCTGCTTTAACAGCTTTGTCTACAGCATCCTGCACATTTTCTGATGTTGCCAGTGCCACACCCATCCGCCTTGCTACAAATGCTTCTGGCTTAGAAAACAATCTAATATCCACATCACTATCAACTAAAGCTTTATTTAAACCACTATACTCAACACCTTTAGCATCTATCCCACCCAAAATAACAGCGCTTGCTCCAGCTTTGTCCAATACAGTAGAAACAGGCAACCCTAAAATCGCCCTCACATGCAAATCAAATTCTGTTTGCCTTTGAGTCACCATGGTAACCATTCCAGTATCATGTGGCCGAGGACTAACCTCACTAAACCAAACATCATCACCTTTAATGAACAGCTCGACCCCAAACAAACCTAAACCACCTATATTTGTAGTCACTTGCTCTGAAATATCTTGGGCTTTAGTTAATGCAATCTCCGACATGACTTGAGGCTGCCAACTCTCTCTATAATCACCCTCTTCTTGCCTATGCCCAATAGGTGCGCAAAAATGCGTTTCAACCACACCTTGTTCATTTAACGCTCTAACTGTTAAAAGAGTTATTTCATAATCAAAATCAACAGCACCTTCTACAATTACTTTCCCTGTATCAGTTCGGCCGCCTGATTTAGCATAGCTCCAAGCTTGCTCAAGCTGATCTTCAGTTTTAACCATAGATTGGCCTTTACCTGACGAAGACATCGTTGGCTTAATAAAACATGGGTAGCCAATTCCAGCATCTACAGCAGATTTTAATTCAGCATAAGTTTCTGCAAAAGCATAACTAGACGTTGGAACACCTAGTTCTTCAGCCGCCATACTACGAATACCTTCACGATTCATAGTCAACTGTACCGCCCTAGCATTAGGCACAACTTGCGAATTACCTTCTGCTTCAATTTCAGCTAAAGCATCCGTTGCAATAGCTTCAATTTCAGGAATAATAAAATCTGGTTTTTCTGTTGCAACAAGCTGTTTAACCGCCTGCACATCAGTCATATCAATTACATAACTGCGATGCGCTATTTGCTGAGCAGGTGCATTTGGGTAACGATCAACCGCTATTACTTCAACACCATATCTCTGTAGAGAAATAGCAATTTCTTTACCTAACTCACCACTACCCAACAACAAAGCTTTTGTCGCACTTTCTGTCAGTGCTGTTCCAATTTTCATGACAACCCTTTATTCTTCATTCGCCAAATAACTATCTATATCTTCTTTAGAAAACCCAATTTTTTTAGCCACCCTATCTGCGTGACTAACACGGGAAACACCCTCAATTAATTTATAACTTGGCAAATCATTACTAAATTCAACCTGCTTTGCAATTCCTTCACCTTTATCTACAAACACATCAACCAACTGATGATTGTGAGTAATTAAAATGGTGTTATTACCTTTACGATAAAACCCATCAAGCACATTAGATGAAGATTCCATTTTTTCTTCAAACGTTGTTCCTTCAGAAAGCTCATCAAGTACCACTAAGCTTTTTGCAGTAGCGGCTAGAAAAATAGCTTTTGTTCGCTTGAGCTCTGTTCCAAAACGACCTTCACCATCATCTAAATGACTAATCTCAGGCGCTTGATAAAATATTCTATCTGCAACACTCAAGGTTGCCGCCCTTGCTGGTATATAACAACCAATTTGAGCTAAAACTTGATTTTGAGTAACTGTTTTACAAAAAGCTGTTTTGCCACCACTGTTAGGGCCCGTTACAAAAACCAGCTTTTCTTCCTCTAAGCTAAAATCATTACCCACATAAGTTTCATTTTTCATTCCCAAAACGGGGTTCTTAACATCAACAAGATTAATAGAATGATACTCACTTTCTATCATTGAAGGTTGAATTAGATCCCCAGAAAATTTTTCTGAAAACTTAATAAAAGCTAATAATTCATCCAATTGCCCCAAAGCATCCAAGGCATCCCCTAGCTCCTTCGATTTTTTAAACTCATCCCGCAATGGCATAATACAACTATCCCTATCAAAGCCTCCAATAATTGGAAAATAGAGTAATAAAGCTGGAGCAAAAAGAGCCCCCGTCATAGTCCCACTACCAAAAGAAAGCCCAGGAATACTGTAACTAATAAATTGTGCAAAAATCCATATACTTGCAATAACCAATGTAATTAACAAAGGCTTAAATATGTGAGGCTTAAAAATTGTTGCCGGAACAAAAGAACCCTTACGCTCCTCTTTGGTCTTAAAACCTTTCTCTGTATTATAAATAGGCCCTGCCATTAATGAATGAAGCCTACTTTGAGTAAACACATTAATTTTATCAAAAACAGCTTTAAGATAAGGACTCTGCGGCTCACCTGATGAATAAATAGATTCACTAAGGTTTAACATAAATCGCACACCTTGACGGTATTGGCGATAACCGTAACCCTCGATTTGCTGCTTTTCTCTTGCCGTTCCCATAGAGCCAAGAAACTCACCAAATAACAATAAATACAAGGCTTGCTCTTTTTCTGCTGCTTGAGCAACTATTTGCTCTATATTATCTCTAACAGCTGAATTACTTTGGATTTCTTCAACCGCTTGCTGCTTAGCAATAATATTATCTAAGGAGTTAGAGGGCTTAGCTAAAGAACGGTATAACACCGATTGACCTGCCACAGTACTCGCCTGATTAACCACTTCAAAAAGCTCATCAATTTCAATGGTATCAAAACCTGCCTGATCAACCACACCCTCTCCAGTAGGCAAAGGTGTTGTAGATTTCACAACAGGCCACTTATTATTCCAGCTTTGTAAAATATTCTGTTCCATACTAGCCTCTCACTTCTTTTTATATTTGTTTTTGTCAAGCATTCCAAAAACAATAATGGTAGAAACAACAATTCCAGACATATAAATATTTTCCTGACTTGCACCCAGTAAATATGCAGAACCACTACCAATTGCCATCCCAACACCTGTAAATGCAAGACTACGCATTAGCCGACAAAATGCACAATTATTTCGATCATACTCTCTCACACAGGCCTCCGGTTATTTACTAAGGTAATTTTTGGCTACATCACAGTTAAGTGTTGAAAAGTTGAGGTCGCTCTTAAAAGCCCTCTCCTGCTGGAGAGGGAGGGGTGAGGAGAAATAAAACAACATGGCTATTAACAAACCACAGGTTGAAGCAATTGTAGGGCGGACTTCAGTCCGCTATGCAGGCAATAATGTCTTATTTATAGCGGACTGAAGTCCGCCCTACAATAAATTATCCTAACTCAACCTGTGGTTTGTATAGAGCCATGTAAAACAATTCCCTTATCCTTTTATCTCTTCTTACAAATCCAGAGATAAAAGAAAAACAGTATTTACTCGTCATTTGAGCATAAATGACGTAATACACTTTAAAAAAGTATCACGTCATTTATTGCATATTGCAGTTACTTAGAAGATCTATTTATAAGATTAAGAAATTCCATCCGAGTACTTCTATCTTCTCTAAAAATACCAGTCATTACCGATGTAGTCATCACTGAGTTTTGTTTTTCAACACCACGCATCATCATACATAAATGCTTAGCTTCAACAACAACAGCCACACCTTTTGCACCAATAGACACTTCAACCGCATCAGCAATTTGTTTAGTCAACTTTTCCTGAATTTGCATTCTTCTAGCATACATATCTACGATACGCGCCAACTTAGACAAGCCAACTACTTTGCCATCAGGAATATAAGCAATATGACATTTACCAATAAAAGGAAGTAAATGATGCTCACATAAAGAATACAGTTCAATATCTTTTACAATAACCATATCCTGAGTATCTGCTTCAAATATCGCGCCATTTAAAACTTCTTCTAATGTTTTATCGTAACCATTATTTAAAAACTTAAAAGCTTTTGCTGCACGTTTAGGCGTATCAACCAACCCTTCTCGAGTTACGTCTTCGCCAATTTCTGTAATAATTTTGGAAAAAAGATCTTCCACTATTCGTCTCCATCTGTATATCTATAAGAGTAATGGGCAAAATTATATCACAGTCGAATACTGTTTAATGCCTCTAATAAAACCGCCTCATTTGCACCTTTCTTAGGGGCTTTTTCACTTAAACACCTGCGCCAAGCCCTTGCCCCAGGAACACCATGAAAAAGCCCTAAAATATGCCGTGTAATATTATGCAACCGCCCTCCATCAATTAAATGCTGTTGGATATAAGGGATTAACTCCATTACCACTTGATGTCGCGTTTTAATTTCACCTTGCTCAGCATAGATTTGAGCATCAACTTCTGCCAATATATAAGGGTTATGATAAGCCTCACGCCCCACCATAACGCCATCAACATTTTGTAAAATTTCATTAGCAGCCGATAAAGAAGTAATGCCGCCATTTAAACTAATATTTAAGTCAGGGAAATCTTTTTTTATTTGATAAACAGTGTCATAACATAAAGGCGGAACATCTCTGTTTTGCTTAGGTGACAAGCCTTTCAACCAAGCTTTCCGAGCATGAATAATAAAATCCTGACAGCCAGCATTGGCAATAGTCGAAATAAATTCCACTAATTCTTCATAAGAATCTTGCTCATCAATACCGATACGAGACTTTACCGTCACAGGTATTGAAACAACTTCTCTCATAGCCGAAACACATTCTGCCACCAACTTAGGCTCTGCCATTAAGCAGGCACCAAACCGCCCATTTTGCACTCGATCACTTGGACAACCTACATTTAGGTTAACCTCATTGAAACCATACTGCTCAACTAATTGAGCACATTTCGCTAAATCTTCAGGATTACTTCCACCCAATTGAAATGCAACAGGAGACTCATTATCATTAAAAGCCAAAAAACGCTCTGGATTTCCATGTAAAACAGCCCCTGTAGTTACCATTTCCGTATATAACAAAGCATTTTTAGTCAGTAATCTGTGAAAGTAGCGACAATGCTTGTCAGTCCAGTCCAACATAGGCGCAACGCTAAAGCGATGATGGGTATTTTTACTCAGCATGCTTATCAATCAAATTAATAATATCTACATCGCAAGAGCCACAACCTGTCGCTGCGCCCGTTGCACTGGATATCTTATCTAAATCAGCTTTTTGCTTAATCAATGACAATACCTTTTCTTTAGTCGTTCCTGTGCAGTCGCAAATAATTTCGTTTTCTTGCTCTTCTTGGTCTATTTCAGTCACGGTGGTCTTTTAGAAAAAGTTATAGAGTTGATCGGTTTGACCAATAATGAGTCGCTAATTCGTGAGCTTGTTCTTGTGAATCAGCTTTACCTATTAGTTTTAAAGCTACTGCTGTCGTCCCAATAACAGTTGCTTCTGCAAATTCATCAGATATTTCACCTTGCCACAATTGAGCTAGTTGCTCGGGATCCAGATTTTCTGATTTAACATGGCGGCGTGCAAAAATCGCAGGCCATTGTTCATCAATTAATTCAGTGCCTTGTACCGATTGAACAAGACAGTCCATATCAGGATTTCTTTCTGTTTCACCACCTTCACCTTTTAATACTGCCATGCTGGTGTGGTTTAAAAGTAAGGCTGCTTTTTGGTGTACTTGTCGGTAGCTAGGGTGGAATATTCCTTGAATAGCATGTGATGCTGATAATGGATTAAGCAATCTAACTAAAGTGTGTACTGGCGAACGCAGGCCCATTAATGGGCGAAGGTTAATCATCTCAAATAACTTAGGACAGAAGTGTTCCAAGGATAAATAGCTAAAGTTATTTTGTTCAATTTGGACTAATGATTCCTCAATACTTGTTGCTGCTTGAAGGTTTAAATATTTTAATACATTTTGTGTGTAAATTCGTCCCTCTGTATGGCCGCCTGCACCATGCATAAACACACGAATATCATTTTCAGCCAATAATAAGGTTGAAAGTAAAAACCAAGGTAAATGGCGGCGTTTTCCTGCATAGGAAGACCAGTCTAAGTCAACTTGTATTGTTTTTGCGGGAATATTAAATGACTCTCGAGCGGCTTGTACAAAACCAGCTAATTCTTCAGGTGTTTCTTCTTTAACTCGCATTAACATTAAAAATGCACCTAGCTGAATAGGTTCAACTTGGTCGGCTAATATCATCGACATCGCTCGATAAGCTTCATCTTGAGTTAAAGGACGAGAGCCTTTTTTCCCTTTGCCTAGAATTTTTACAAATTCTGCAAAAGGGTGTTCTTGTTGTGTGCTCATGAAGAAAATGTGAATAGAAAATAATGATCAATCAATAGCGCTGCAAATAGTAGCATGAGGTAATTGATAGAATAGAAAAAGGTTTTCATCGCTGTTTTATCATCTGTATAACGCATCATTTTTACAGCATAGAAGATAAATCCTAGCCCTAAAATAACAGCCGTTGCCAGATATATTAATCCACTCATCCCTGTTAAATAAGGAAGCAGTGTAACGATTAATAATAAAATGGTATAAAGCAATATTTGAAAGCGAGTAAACTCTGAGCCATGGGTAACAGGTAACATAGGAATGCCTGCACTGGCATATTCTTCTCGTTTTGCTATGGCTAGCGCCCAGAAATGAGGCGGAGTCCAAATAAAGATAATTAAAAAAAGTAATAATGCATGAGGGTGAGCCTCACCTGTTATTGCACACCAACCTAAAACTGGCGGTGCCGCACCTGCAGCTCCACCAATAACGATATTAAGTGGCGTCATATGTTTTAAATATACCGTATAAATAATGGCGTAACCAATCAGTGAGAGAAAAGTTAATACGGCAGTTAATACATTAACAAATACAACTAAAATAACCATGGCAAGTAAGCCAATAATACCTGCAAAAATAAGAACTTTTTTAGAGTTTAATTCACCTGTGGGTAGAGGCCTATTTTGAGTCCTAGCCATTTTTGCATCAGCTTTTTGATCAATAAAATGATTGATCGCTGCCGCTGAAGAGGACGCAAGCCCAATACCTATCGTTCCATAAACCAAAAGATCAATAGGCGGCATACCTGGAACAGCAAGTAACATACCAACAATAGCCGTAAAAATAAGCAGCACAACGACTTTAGGTTTACATAACTCTAGGTAATTTTTCCAAGAAAGTGTTACTTGTTCGTTTGACATATTAATCTTAAAGCCCCAACTCTTTTAATAGCGTATAGAATACAGTGAACTATTCATTATTGAAATAGTCGGAGCGCTATCAATTTATAAAATGGAGTATTTATGCTTTTCAGAGTTATATTATTTACTTTAGTTTGTTTGCCTATCAGTGCATACAGCTCAAGTGTCAAAGTCCATGAACGTACATTTAAAAATGGTTTAAAAGTACTGGTAAAAGAAGATCATCGCTCACCTGTTGTTGTTTCTCAAATATGGTATAAAGTCGGTTCAAGTTATGAGCCTGGTGGTATTACGGGGATTTCTCACATGCTTGAACATATGATGTTCAAAGGGACAGAAAAATATCCTGCTGGTGAATTTTCTCGAATAATTGCTGAAAATGGGGGGCGTGAAAATGCCTTTACAGGACGTGATTATACGGCTTACTTTCAAACATTAGAAAAATCTCGATTAGAAGTTAGTTTTGAGCTAGAAGCTGATCGTATGAGAAATATAAAGTTAGATGCCGCAGAACTAAAGAAAGAATTGGAAGTGGTGACTGAGGAACGTAGGATGCGTACTGATGATAAACCCCGCTCTAAAACCCAAGAATATTTTATGGCAATGGCTTTTTCTAATAGCCCCTATAAAAACCCTGTCATTGGCTGGCCTTCAGATATAGCAAATTATCAAGTCGATGATCTACAAGCGTGGTATGAACTTTGGTATGCCCCCAATAATGCAACATTAGTTGTTGTGGGAGATGTAAAAGCTGAAGAAGTTTTTATTTTAGCTGAAAAATATTTTGCTGGAATAAAAACAAGTGATATTAAACCTGTTAAACCACAAACAGAAATTGAACAACAGGGTGTTCGTAAAACAACCATTAAACTACCCGCAAAATTACCTTATATTTTAATGGGCTATAAAGTACCTGTTTTAAATTCAATAAAGGACAAGTCAGAAGCCTATGCATTAGAAGTTTTGGCGGGTATTTTAGATGGTGGCAGCAGCGCTCGCTTGGCATCAAGGTTAGTGAGAGGTCAGCAAGTGGCTGTTTCATCTGGGGCAGGATATAGCATGATGTCTAGATTACCTGAGTTGTTTATGTTGGATGCAACCCCTGCCGAGGGACAATCAGTTTTTGATCTGGAATATGCTTTAAAACAAGAGATTTATTATCTACAAAGAGAGTTGGTTTCGGAGGACGAGCTGCAAAGAGTTAAGGCTCAGGTATTAGCAAGTTCTGTTTATGAATTGGATTCAAATTTTTATCAGGCCATGCAGTTAGGTATGCTGGAAACTGTTGGTATAGGTTGGGAAAAAGTAGAAGAATATGTTGAGAAAGTTAATCAAATAACAGCTGAACAAGTACAGGCTGTTGCACGTAAATACTTAGTAGAAGAAAAATTGAATATTGCTTATTTAGATCCACAACCCATTACACAACCGAAAAAAGTTAGCAAGGTAGCTGGAGGTCGTCATGCGCATTAGTTTTATATCATTATTTTTCCTATTGTTTAGCCAGCTAGCATTTTCGGCTGCAAACATTCAGTCTTGGCAAACATCACAAGGAAGTGATGTATTTTTTGTTGAAACCAAAGGTTTGCCAATGGTTGATGTACGAGTTATTTTTGATGCAGGAAGTGCTAGAGATGGGTTTCAGCATGGGATTTCGGCATTAACATCAGCATTATTGGATACAGGAGCTGGAAATTGGAGTGCAGATGAAATTGCACAACGTTTTGAAAGTGTAGGTGCGCAGTTTGGTGCAGGTGTTTCCCGAGATATGGCTTGGGTTTCAGTACGCTCATTAACAGAAGAAAAGCTATTAAATAAAGCCTTGAAAACTGTCGGTGTTATTTTAAATACACCCGCCTTTAATGAAACTGATTTTCAGCGTGAAAAAAGTAGAACATTAGCGGGATTAAAGCATCGGGAAGAATCTCCTGGCGCTTTGGCAGGCATTGAGTTTTTTAAAACCTTATACAAAGGTCATCCCTATGCTCATCCATCATCAGGAGAGGTAGACACTGTATCTGGTTTTTCGGCTGATGATTTACGTGCATTTTACCAACAATATTATGTCGCTAAAAATGCAAAAATTGTTATTGTTGGGGATTTAAACAAGCAGCAAGCTATGCAAGTCGCGCAATCTTTAATTTCTGGGTTAAACACAGGAACTAAACCAAAAATACTTCCACAAGTGCCAGTCCCTGCAAAAGGTGTCACTAAACATATCAATTTCCCTTCAACTCAAACACATGTTTTAGCTGGTTTAGTGGGGATGCATCGCAAAGATATGGACTACCTAAGCCTCTATGTTGGAAATCATATTTTAGGGGGGAGCGGCCTAGTCTCTCAATTATTTGGAGAGGTGAGAGAAAAACGCGGACTTGCTTATAGTGCCTATAGTTATTTCTCCCCATTATTCAGAAATGGCCCTTTTACTATGGGACTGCAAACCAGAAATGATCAAACCACACAAGCCGTTGAAGTTATGCTTAATACGCTAAAATCTTTTGTTGAAAAGGGTCCTACAGAAGACGCATTAATCGCCGCTAAGAAAAACATTACAGGTGGGTTTGCCATGCGATTTGATACTAATAGCAAATTGGTGAGTTATGTTTCTATGATCGGTTTTTATCAATTACCATTAGATTATTTAGATACATTTCAACAACGCGTCGAAGCTGTTACCGTTGCTTCAATAAAAGATGCATTTAAGCGCAGAGTAAGACCAGAATTTATTAATACCATTACCGTGGGCGGGGATTAAAAGTTTTAGGACTGAGGATTTAATAACTTCCGGAAGTTTGGCGCAGAATTCTGGTTTCACAGGAGTGCCAATAAAATGGGCGCATAGCAGGCTACGTAACCATTTTATTGGCGCTTCTGTGGAATCAGAAGGCAAGTCAAAAACAGGAAGTTATTAAATCTTCAGTCCTTAGGGAGCTAACTTTCTCTTTCTTCTTGCGCTGTTATCTAAAATATCTTGTCGCCCTTTATCACCGACCAGTGCCCACTCTGTAATTTCTGATAAAGATCGAAAACACCCTATACATATATCATCCTCATCTAAACAACAATTTCGCACACAAGGTGATTCAACATTTCGTTCATTAATATTCATATATCTTCGCCAATACCTTTCTATATACCTGATTACCCATGAGCTTCGGCTATTTTGAAAAACACAAGCACACAACCCCGTCATCATGCATTCTCTTAGCAGGAATCTAGCTTATTGAGAATGGATCCCCGATAAAAGACTTCGAGGATGACTGTGTGCGGGGAGGCTATTTTTTATTTATAAGCCAGAGACTCATGGGCAACCAGCCCTATATATGTAAATTCCGAATGTGATTAGTCACTTATAGGAGAAACAATAGCAAGCACACCAAATTTGGGATGATCAAGATAATGTGTTTCATTCAATTTAAATCGCCGTTTTTCATTAAGTCGATAAATAACCGAGTCTTTTGAATACTCAATATCTGCAATCATGTGCACTAAGTGTCCACGTTGCAGTCGAAAAAAACCTGTAATATTACCTTGAGGATTTGATATTTTTACAGCTCGACTTAAAGAATTTGATTGAACACTCTGAACCCATGCAACATGCATTAAAGGCTGATAATTTTGCCCTTTGACCAACCGATTATAACTTCCAGTTAATTTCATCAAACTAGAATTAACTTTTTTATAACTCGACAATGGTGATACATGTCTGGGCCATTTAATCTGACTGTCAGCTTGTTCAAACACTTCAGTCGTTGCCATATCTTGTGAAAAAACCAGCAATTCAATTTTATACTTACGCTCAGCAGCAGAAATATTAATACAAAAAAAACTCAGCATTAACAAAACAACTAATTTATTATTTTTCATTCCTTCTCAACTTTAACTATGCAGGTGTTAACTGATTTAACAATAACGTTATAAAATCAATTTTATCATCCACAGCTTCAAATGTTTTAGTAAACCTTAGCTTATCCGCCCCATCAAACTGATAACATTGAGCTTGCGTCTGTATTAGGCGTATTAACTGCTCAGTATTTATTTTCGGTTCAGCCGCAAAAATAATACGCCCTCCCGCTATATGCGCATCAATCTTCTTAATCCCTAAAGGTTCAGCCTGCTGTTTTAATTCTGTGACACTAAACAATACCTTCACGGCATCGGGTAACAATCCAAATCGATCAATCATTTCAATTTTTAAAGCTTTCAACTCTTGCAGATTATCCGCACTAGCAATACGCTTATATAGTACTAAGCGTGCATGAATATCTGGCAAATAATCTTCAGGTATTAATGCTTGTGCTTGTAAATCAACTTCCGGCCCTGTTTCCATCGGTGCATCAAGTTCAGGTTGTCTACCTGATTTCAATGCATTAACCGCCCTTTCTAACAACTCAGTATATAAAGTAAAGCCTATTTCTTGAATTTGTCCACTTTGCCCATCTCCCAATAATTCCCCAGCGCCTCTAATTTCCATATCATGTGAAGACAACATAAATCCCGCACCTAATTCACCTGAAGTATCCAGTGCTTCTAATCGTTTAACAGCATCTTTACTCATCAATGATTTAGGTGGCACAATAAAATAGGCATAAGCACGGTGATGAGAGCGTCCGACCCGCCCACGTAATTGGTGTAACTGCGCCAAGCCTAATTTATCCGCTCGATTGATAATAATGGTATTGGCTGTGGGTATATCAATACCACTTTCTATAATTGTAGTACTTAATAAAAGATTAAACCGCTGATGATAAAAATCCAGCATAATTTGCTCAAGCTCTCGTTCAGGCATTTGACCGTGAGCAATTTGAACACGTGCTTCTGGCACTAATTTTTCTATTTCTCGCGCCATTTTATCCATACTTTTTACATCATTATGCAAAAAGAAAACTTGCCCACCCCGCTTAATCTCTCTTTGACAAGCTTCTTGAATTTGTACGTCTATCCATTCACTAATAAAAGTTTTAATGGGATGCCTATTAGGCGGCGGACTAGCAATAATAGAAATATCTCTTAACCCAGCCATCGCCATATTTAAGGTTCTTGGAATTGGTGTTGCTGTTAATGTAAGCAAATCAAGTTCATGTCGCAACTTTTTAAAATGCTCTTTCTGTCGCACACCGAAACGATGCTCCTCATCAATAATAACCAACCCTAATTCTTTATACTTTATTTCTTTTGATAATAACTTATGCGTTCCAATAACAATATCAACCTTACCCTCATCAAGCGCGCCTACAATCTCTTTCTGCTGTTTTGGCGTGACAAACCTAGACATTACCTCAACTCGTATTGGCCAATCGGCAAAGCGATCCCTGAAGTTTTGATAATGTTGCTGAGCCAATAAAGTAGTGGGCACTAAGACCGCAACTTGTTTACCACTTTGCACAGCAACAAAAGCAGCTCGCATCGCCACCTCTGTTTTACCAAAACCCACATCGCCACAAATAACCCTATCCATAGGTTGCTGTCCCAGCATATCCTGGTAAAGCGCATCAATGGCTCCTTGTTGATCAGGGGTTTCTTCAAAGGGAAAAGCAGCTGAAAAAGCTAAATAATCTGAATCATCTACTTTAAAGGCATGCCCTGCTTTAGCCGCTCGTTTAGCATGAATATCCAGTAATTCTGCCGCCACATCCCGTGCTCGTTCCATGGCTTTTTTCTTTGCCTTACTCCAGCGGTCACTCCCTAATTTATGTAAAGGAGCACTATCTGCACTTGCTCCGCTATACCGCCCTATCAATTGTAATGAAGAAACAGGCACATACAGCTTGTCATCATTGGCATATTCTAATGTTAAAAACTCAGAGGTAATACCGCCTATATCAAGTGTTTGCAATCCTAAATAACGCCCAACACCATGTTCTTGGTGAACGACAGGTGAGCCAATAGTCAGCTCATTTAAATTGTTAAAAATATTTTCTAATTCTTTCGCCGCTGATTTTCGTCGTCTACGACGTTGCTGAACCTTTTCCCCACTCAACTGCCTTTCAGTAATAATAGCGATAGCAGGATCAGCCAATAATAAGCCATGATCCATAGGTGCAACAATAATACAAGTTGATTGCTTTGCATCTAAAAAGGACTGCCAGCAGTCAACTTGCTTTAAACTGATTTTAAAAGCTTTCAACTTATCGATTAAGCCTTCCCTATGCCCAGCTGTTTCTGCAACAAATAAAACTCTGCCCGTAAAATCCTTTAAAAAAACCAATATTCGACTTGCAGGATCTTTCAATCTATCATCAATAGTCAAATCGGGTAATGGCTGACAAGCAAATTGAGTAATATTCTCCCCTTGCTCAGTTAATACCACCCTAGAAAAACCTTCTACCTTCTTCTGTACCTCAGATGCAGAAAGAAATAGCTTTGTCGGTTCCAGTAAAGGGCGATTAACATCATATTTTCGCTGCTGAAACCTTTCCTCAGCTTCATTATAAAAAGTAACCGCAGCACTTTCAGAATTTTCTGGTAAGACTAAGACTGTCGTTTTAGGTAAGTAATCGAATAAAGTCTCTGTATTATCTATAAATAATGGAAAATAATATTCAATGCCTCCTGGGGCAATCCCTTTACTCACATCCAAATACAGAATATTTTTAGGCGAGACTTCAGGAAATTCATTTCTAAAGGCTTGGCGAAAATGCTTTATAGCTTCATCAGTAAAAGGAAATTCTCTAGCAGGAAATAGCTGAACTCTATCTATTTTATCTAATGACCTTTGAGTTTCTGGATCAAATGTTCGAATAGATTCAATATCATCATCAAACAATTCTATTCGATAGGGCAGTTTGCTACCCATGGGAAACAGATCAACAATTGAGCCTCTTACGGCAAACTCTGCATGTTGATAAACTTGAGAAACACATTGGTAACCGACGCTTTCTAATTTAATACGGTTTAAATCCATATTAAACGTCCCACCGACTTCAATAGAAAAACTATGGGCCAGCACATGCTCTCTAGGTGCAAGCCTATGCATTAAAGTAGCCACGGAAACAACGAGTGCCCCTCTTTTTGTTTCTGGTAGTACAGCAAGTGTTTTTAAACGCTCTGAGATAATCTCAGGCAAAGGTGAGAAGACATCATAAGGTAATGTTTCCCAATCAGGAAAATGCAGAATAGGATACTTGTCATTCAAAAAAAATGACAGTTCATGCTCTAATCGTAAGGCAGTTTGATTATCTGGTGTAACAATAACAAACAATCGATTTTCATTTTTAATCGCTGAAGCAATCGCCAATGAATCACCACAGCCTTTCAAACCCGTCCAAGATAAAAACTGTCTACTATCTAAAGGCAATTCAGGCGAAAAAATTGAATTTTTTGGCATTACTCTAAGCGATTTAAGGAAAAACGGATATTATACCTTGTTAAACGTAGAAAAATCAGTTGGTGTCAGAGTTATAGCACAAGAGGAAAACAGTCACTACCTAAAAGTTTAAAGCGACTTCAGTGAAGAGATGAAAAATGGAGGCTGCTGGCGGAATCGAACCGCCCTAGATGGATTTGCAATCCACTGCATAACCGATTTGCTAAGCAGCCTTAAATAGGTAAATCGAAATCAATAAAAAAGCCGCGATAAACGCGGCTTTTTTGGAATATATTGGAGCGGGAAACGAGATTCGAACTCGCGACCCCAACCTTGGCAAGGTTGTGCTCTACCAGCTGAGCTATTCCCGCTAATCAATTTATTCAGCTATTATAGCCTGTATCACAAGACTGTCAACAACTAATTTAATATTAAATTAAATTAGCCGCAGAAGCCCAGCCTTTTCGACCTTCACAACCAGCAGCATCAAGAATTTCAAGTTCAACAAACTTTGCACCACCAAATGCTTCTTGTATTTTTAATAACTTAACTTTTGTTCCTTCAGACATATCTTTACAGCTTCCTTCATTCCCTTCTTTTTCTGATTCATCATAAGCTGCCATTGAACCAGGAACTGCAACTAATCTAATTTTTGCATTAGACCCATAACTATTAATGCCCTTTAAAGAATAAGTACTTCCAACAGATAAATTAACTTGTCTAGACTGCTGAACAGGTTTATTACTTCCGCCACCACCCATTACCATCAAAAGAATAACAACTACTAATCCAGCAATCGCACCAAAAAATACTTTTGGATTTGAATCTTTTAAATCCATTATTTTTGAAACTGCATTACCTTCTTCTACCGTTTCAGTTACTGTTTCAACAGCTTCTTCGACTGCTTCAGTTACAGTTTCAACTACTTCTTCAACTGAATCATTCAAGTTTTTATCATCACTCATACTTATCTCCTCTTAAACAAAAAATTCAAAACGTAAAAATCAAAAAGGAAAATCCTATTTCTACATTATTATACGTTTTTTTATTATTATAATAATTGACTGCTAAAGGTACCATGATAACGAAACTTTTCAAGTCATCATTGTTATTTATAGAAAAAAATCACCTAAAGGCGGCTCTATTAAATAAAATCATAGCCCTTTTTCTTGGATATCTGCTCAACTTGTTTCTCTTCAATTTGTCTGCATTCAAATTGCCAATAGCCCAAACCTATATTTTTTCTATTTCCTAAAATAATAGGGAAATTTTTTCCACCCATAAAAAGCCTCAACCCATCATCATTTTTATGCATAAAAGATTCCACTATTATAAAACTTTTCTCTCCTGACTTATCTTTAACACCATACAATAAAGCCTTATGATGCGAGTCATCCATATCTTTCACATCAGCATCAAGATTAACATAGCTCACAGCATAAGATACAGGGCTGATTGCAGCCAATTCAAAAACAATTTTTTCACTTTGCGCGGGTATTGTTATTTTTTTTACAACACTCAAAACACGCTTACTTTCTGGCTCATTTGTTTTTCTAAAGCTAACAAGACTTCCAATAGACAAAACTCCCTCTTGCTCGAAAGTACAAGCTAATTCTCTATCAGAAAAAGATTCAGCCAAAAACTCAAGAGCCTCCTCTCCACCTCTCGTTTTTGAATCACTTTGTAATAAATGCGTAGCATCAAGTCCAATTGAGATATACCTATCTAAGCGATCTCCAAAAAAATCACCCCCAGAAAATGTCTCCCCCATCCAGCAGCGCTGTAAATACATAAACAAACTTGCTGACATTTTTTCTGATGCTTTATTTTGCTTAATAAGAGAGCTAAACCTGGCATCTTCATTATCAATATATTTATTGGATCCCTGTAATGCTTTATATAGCCTCAATAAATCCATATACATCATAGAAGAATCAGGCTGACCTCCATCTTTCTGCCAAAAAGGCTTGGTATCTTCATCCATTAAAACAATACACTGTCCTTTTTGATCTTTTACCGCTTGCTTTTCAATACTTATGTATTGGCAAATATTACCTATAAACCTATACACTTGAGCAATTTCTTTTTGCATTAAACCAGAAGGCTCCGCCAGACTTAAAAGCAAAACTTGTTTATAACATTCTTCCGACGTACTTACTTTACTTGGTAAGCGTGTAATATCAGGCACTTTAGTAGTTTCTTTTTTTGCTCTGACACTTAACTTGTATAAGGAATGTAAATCAATCCAAATCCAGTCAGGTACAGCCCTAAACATCATATAATGAGTAACAACAATCTCACTGAGTCCCTTTATTGTACGCTGAATTGCCAAGGGTACATTCCGTGCTTTAAACCACCCGGTATCACGACGCGTTATTTCACGAATAATTACCCAATAACCTACCGCAAAGCTTCTTTCTATTAAAATAAGAACATTAAATATTTTTTGTTCATTTTCACCTTTAGGGAAGCCTGCAACCAATAACCGAGATCGCAAATAATCTTCAATAAGTAAAAAAGAGGGTCTTATCAACTCTAAAACATCAAGCCTTTGTTGGGCAGGCATATCAACTTTATTTAGATCTTCGATAAAATCAAACAGTAAACGCGTTGATAAACTAGGGTTTGCTGTTGGCAATTCTAAAATCCATTGATTCACCGCATCCTTTCCGTAAGGCGACAGCCGTTCTGGGCTGTTACTTTGTGCCGGGATAACAAGAAAAAAGGAATTTTTCACGAACTACCTGATAGTATTTTTTTGATAAGATGACTTAAGCTTAGCCTAAATCAAAGAATTGTTTATGGAGTTTTCATACACTTGCATCACCTTCCTCCTTTTTTCATCATCATGCCTTTTGATGGGTTATACCCTAAAACTGCAACAAGCATAAAAATACAAAAGGCAACAAAGGTATAAGTAAATGCAAAACCATTAAATTGCCCATAAAGAGAAAATCTTATCAACTCAACCGCTTGAGAAAATGGGTTGAAAAATGCGAGATGATGAAGCCACTCACTAGACTCCTTCATTTTCCACAATGGATACAATGCTGTTGACATAAAAAACATAGGGAAAATAACAAAGTTCATAACACCGGCAAAGTTTTCTAACTGCTTAATAAAAGAAGACAACAATAGACCTAATGCTCCAAGCATCGCCCCTGCAAGCACTAATGCTGGCAATACAAAAAAATAGCCTTCCCATGGCGCCTCAATACCGTAAAACCAAGCGATAAGTAAAAAGACATAAACTTGCAGAATAGAAACAGCGACCCCCGCTACCAATTTGCTTAACAGTAAAAACCAACGCGGCAAGGGGCATACCATTAAAATCCGCATACTTCCCATTTCTCTATCATAAACCATGGATAAAGAACTTTGCATACCATTAAATAACTGAATCATTCCCATTAAGCCTGGCGTAATATATACCTCATACAATATATAGGTTTCATAAGGTGGTGTAATTGCCAAACCTAATGCCGCCCTAAACCCAGCTGCAAAAATAAACAACCAAACCAAAGGACGCACTAATGCTGAAACAAAACGCTCTCTTTGTTTAACAAATCGCCAAAGTTCTCGTCCAATAATCCCACTCATGGCACGCCAATAATGAAGGATATTCATCCTTTTGCTCCTTGAGTTAATTTCTTAAACGCATCATTGATAGATTCAGTACCCGTCGCCTGCAAAACATTATTCACAGACCCTTTTAATTTTATTTGGCCTTGATGCAAAATAATTAATTGATCATCAGCTGCTATCTCATCAATTAAATGAGTTGCCCAAAGCACGGACAAGCCATGATCATCCACCAATCTATGCACATGTTCCACAATGGATTTTCTACTGGGAACATCAAGACCAACAGTAGGTTCATCCAACAGTAACAATGAAGGTTGATGCAGTAAAGCTCTGGCAATTTCTACCCGCCTTTTATGCCCACCATTAAGCTGACGAACTGTTTCCATCCTACGGTCATACATGGATAACCTCTCTAGCTCTTCCTGAATCCTTTCGTTAGCCTGCTTCCGATTCATTCCATGCAAGGCTGCGTGATAACGCAAATTTTGCATAACCGTCAAATCTAGGTCTAATGTTGTTTGCTGAAACACAACGCCTAACTTAGATAAAGCCTGCCGTGTTTGTTGCTTTACATCAAAGCCACACAACTCAATTTTCCCTATATGCGAATCATATAGCCGAGTAATAAGTGAAAATAAGGTGCTTTTTCCAGCACCATTAGGGCCTAATAAAATCGCACATTCAGCTGAATTAACTGAAAAAGTCACATTATCGAGTGCTTTTTTCCCACCATAAGAAAAACTTAAACCTGCAATTTCTAAAGAAGCAATATCTTGTATTTTTTTATCATTCATGGCTTTGAAACAATTCCCCATGGAAATCGACCTACACCGACAGATTTTGTAACTTTATGATTTTCCAAATCAATGATTGAAACATCATTGCTACGGCCATTAGTGGTATATAACCTTTTTTGGTCAGGTGAAAAAGCTAAATTCCAGACTCTTTGACCCACTAATAAAAACTTTTCAACTTCCAATGTCTGAGCATTAATAACAGCGACCCGATTAGCAGGCCCTATTGCTACATAACCCCAACGCCTTTCATTATCGATCACCACTCCGACAGGCTGTATTTTATCTGCTGTAAGCCCTTGAATATCTAGTTTTATTTTTTTAATGATTTGCTTTGTTGCCACATCCAATATCATTAAAGTGCCAGCCATTTCAGAAGTAACCCATAACTGAGTATTATCTGCTGTAAAATTTGCTGCTCTAGGACGCGCATCAACTAAAGTATTTTCTACAATTTGATTGGTTTTTACATCAATCCAGTGAATCATATTAGTTGTTTCAGATGCACTAACAACCCATTGATTATCTGAACTAACAGCAATACCTTCTGGCTCTATCCCTACTTTAACCTCTGCGATTGCTTTTTTACTAACGGTATCAATCACTGTAACCAAATGATCATCTTCATTAGAAACATACAATCGATCACCTGCAGGATTTAATGCAAATGTTTCTGGATCTTCCCCTGATGGTAATTGCCCGACTTCTTCATAGGTATCAGCATTAATTATTTTAACCGTATTGTCATCACTGGTAGCTACATACAAATATTTATTATCAGGACTTAAGGCAATACCTCTTGGACGCTGCCCAATCGGCACAGTTTTAATCAACTTACCTTCAACCGGATCAATAACTGCCAAAGCATTATCTTTTTCTAAAGTAACAATAACTGTTTCAGCATGAACGGATAAACTCAAACAAGCACTGACTAGAGCCACCCCAAAAAGATTCTGTTTCATTTTATTTATTTCCATTTAAATTATTATAATAATTCATTAATTGCTGAATCAACTTATTCACAGTTTCTTCAAAACCATTTACGTTTTTAGTGCTTACCTTTAAAGGTACCTCACCATTACTTTCTATCATACGATTACAGCTAGATTCAGCCTTATCAAAACCTAATGTATCTAATTCAGTTTTAGGGTGTAAAAATCCATCCAGAGGTGCAACAGAAACTAGTGACCTTGCTGCTGCGAGTAATACTGGCTGTCTTAATTGACCATTCCACGACCTAAAGGATAAAGCTTTTCCCTTATAACCCTGTAAAGCGAATTCATTACCCATCAAATAATCTTTTATTATCTTCATTTTATTTGATTTGGTTCTTACTACCGCTTCACCTATTGATCTAGCTGCCAAATACGCCCCATAATCTTGTTCTTGCATTTTTCGTCCAGCTAGAACTTTAAATCGATTTTGTATTTGCACAGCACCCCATTGTTCATGTGTTTGATGCCATGCTGTAGGTACTAAACCTTGGGTTCCTATAACAGGTCTGGGAATCCAGCTTCTATAATCAAAATACTCTCCAAACAAGCCTTGTTCATCCGCAACAACTAACACATCATAATCGACTCCCTGGGTAAAAACAGGCACATCTGATTGTGCTGTTCTACGAGCATCATAGGTATGTGTCCACTGTTTTTCTTCAACAACTGTGATGCCAAACCGATTTGCAGCTCGTTTAAGTGCTATAGCATAAAGTTCATCTTCTTCTGCCATACCTTTGACTAAAAACCACTGAGTCCATTTTTTCTTCATCATATATTGAGCTAATGCATCAGCTCGCATTGATCGACTCGGTAATAGGTGTAAAACATTGTCTCTACACTGCTTATTTCTTAAATCATCATCTGTAGTTGTCGCATCAAAAAAAAGCTTATCTTTAGCAACATCAAGATCGACCAACTGTTTTAATTTCTTAGCAGCTAAATTTGTAATAATAAAGGGGGTATCATCACTAACCTGTTGCTTAAACAATTTAACCAAATCAGCCTCAACGGGAGCAATAATTCGGTTTAATTCAAATTTTTGTCCCGTAAATTGCCCTGTCGTATTATTGTCATCAGTTGCAATATTCGCACCCATCATGCCCTGGTTTTGAATAAAAGCATCTAAATTTGATAAAGCTGCTGGGATCTTTTTTTCTTGGGTAATATAGCTAATTTTAATAACTTGAACCGGCTTTGCATATAGCAAGTTTATTTGAAACAGGCACAGTGCCATCAAAATAATTTGTCTCATTTGCTTTTCTTTTTCTCAACCATACTTTTCATTAATAACACCTTCTGCACTATAAAATAATAAACCTAATTAAAGCATTCAACACCAAATCAAAACCTTATAATAACCAGCCTAATCAGTGGCATGAGTTATACTGGTTAAATATACCACCAGAATATACAACTTTTTCTTTAACGAAAACTGAGCCCTAACTCTTTAGAATTAAGTCAATATTATGCATTCTATTCCATTATTTTTAGCCATTGTACTTGCATTTGGCCTATCACTTTTAAAGCACATTTCTTTAGCAATGTACCCCCTCAGTGCCTTTATTTTCTACTTTTACCTACCTGTTCTTTATTCCTCATCAAGAACCAATATTCTTCACCATACAAAAAACAAAGAAATGTTCCGTATAAAATATTACCCTATGGAGCTTAGCACATGGTTTGTAAGCACTTGTTTTTTCGCATTCATTCTTTCTCATCTAGCCTCTGATTTACTATTCCATCATAGACAGGAAGTTTATCATTTTCTATTCTTTCTAATACCAGCCGGAATAATTGGGATTTTATATTGCGAACAAGATGCTAGCAGATTTCATATACTTTCAAAAAAGTCACTTTTTGAAATTCAAGGACGCTTACTATCTTTTGAAATATTTTTTATTATGACTCTTTTATTTGTGATGAATCATTAGCCATTAAACCTGAGATTGTCTGCGCAGTAATTTCTGTTGCACCTTGATTACTTATTACAAACTGCTTAGCCCTAGCAACTATCTCATTTCTATAAGCAGCATTACGATATAAATGTAATGCCGTTTCAATCAGCATATCTTTATTCTCACATTGAATTGCAGCTTTCAAATCCAATACATTTCGGACAATATCTTTAAAATTAACCATATATGGCCCAAACATTATGGGCACACCCACAGCAGCAGGCTCTAATATATTATGCCCACCTACAGGCACCATACTACCACCAACAAAACATATATCCGCCACACCATAGAGCAGTTTTAGCTCTCCCATGGTATCTGCAATATAAACATCAGTTTCTACTAAACATTGCTGGTTTTGACTTCGTATGCAGGTATTAAGTTGCATTTTTTCAGCAATTTGTTTGACCTGATTAAATCGCTCTGGATGACGAGGAACGATCATTAATAATAGTTCAGGAATTTGCTTTTTTAACTGCGGATAAATATCAAAAAATATTTCTTCTTCTTTTTCATGGGTACTCGCTATAAGCCACACAAATCGTTCTGAAAATAACTGTGTTTTTATCTTATTAGCTTGCTTACTAATATCATTACCCAAGCTTAAATCAAATTTTATATTACCTGAAACTTTGGTCGTGTTTTCTTTTGCACCAATCTCAATAAACCTTTGCCTATCTTCCTCAGTTTGCGTAGCTATCTGGCTCACAGCACTTAATGCTGGCTTGACTAACGCCGGTATTTTTTTATAAGCTTTTGCAGAATTAGCAGACAATCTTGCATTAATAATTAATAAAGGAATATTGTTTTTTGCACAACTGGCATAAAGGTTTGGCCAAATTTCTTTTTCCATTACAATTGCAATTTTTGGTTTAAAAGCAGCAAAAAATCGATTAACTACACAAGGTAAATCATAAGGTAAATAAACATGAGATACCGTATCAGCTAACACATCTTTTACTCTAGCCGAACCTGTGGGCGTAGTTGTTGTAAGCAGGAATTGAGTTGAGGGATATTGCTGCTGTAATCTTTTAACCAAAGGAAACACCGCTTCAGCTTCACCGACAGAAACAGCATGTATCCAGATTACATCATTGGGAAATTTTTCTTGATATATCGCCAGACGTTCTTTCCAGCGCTTTCTATATTCAGGTGCTTTAAACCCACGCCAATAAAGACGTAACAGAATAATAGGTGTTAAAAGGTAAAACAATAGCGTATATATTAACCGCATAAAACACCTTTATTTATAAATTATTTATTCAACCATTCCATGTACAAACGAACACCTTGTTCCACAGATTTAAATTGATGATCACACCCTGCTGCCCTTAAGTTTTCTAAATTTGCTTCAGTAAAACTTTGATAACAACCTTTTAAATGCTCTGGAAATGGAATATATTCCAATATACCTTTTTGATGATAAGCCAATACGGCATTAGCAACATCGTTAAATGTTTGGCTACGCCCTGTCCCAGTATTATATATACCTGAAACATCTGGGTTATCTAAGAACCATAAATTAATATCTACAACATCTTCTATATATACAAAATCACGTTGTTGCTCGCCATTACCATAGCCATCACAACCTTCGAAAAGTCGAATAGTATCAGATTCTTTTATTTGATTATTTAAATGAAAAGCCACACTTGCCATACCACCTTTGTGCTCTTCATGCGGACCATAAACATTAAAATAACGTAACCCTACCACTTGCGCAGTTAATTTAGATTGTTGTTTACGTAAATATTGATCAAACTGAAATTTTGAATAGCCATAAACATTTAACGGCCCTTCATATTCTAGCTTTTCTTTGAAATTATTATCAGAGCCATACACAGCGGCGCTGGATGCATAAATCAGAGGGATTTTATGCGCCTGACAATAATGGAATAAAACTTTAGTATATTCATAATTATTTTCCATCATATACTGCCCATTCCACTCTGTTGTGGTTGAACATGCACCTTGATGAAAAATAGCTTTAATCTTTTCAGCAGGAAAAAAACCTTGCTGAATTTTCTGCAAAAAATCTTTTTTATCCAGATAATCTGCAATCTGACAATCAACTAGGTTTTTATACTTTACCCCGTTTGTCAGATCATCTACCACTATAATATCATCGTAACCGCGCCGGTTTAAACCCAGCACTAAGTTACTACCAATAAAACCTGCACCCCCGGTTACGATGATCATATCTACTTACGCCTCAGCTGCAATCTCAATTGACATTGTTTTTACAACATCAGTATAAAGATTTACATCGATGTCATAAGTGCCTAGGTGACGAATGACACCGTCAGGCATTCTAACTTCATGCTTCTCAACTTTAGCACCCGCTTCAGTAATTGCATCAGCAATATTTTGCGTACCGACTGAACCGAATAATTTACCTTCATCACCCGCTTTATGCGTAATAACGACTGTTAATTTTTCTAAAGCATTTGCTCTACTATTAGCTGCAGCCAGTTTTTCTGCTGCCGCTTTTTCAAGATCAGCACGACGTGCTTCAAATTCTTTTAATTTCTCAGCTGTTGCCGGAACTGCTTTACCTTGAGGAACAAGATAATTTCTACCGTAACCAGCTTTAATAGTAACTTTATCACCTAGATTTCCTAGATTAGCTACTTTTTCAAGAAGAATAACTTCCATCTTTTATACCCCTTTTCATCGATTTACATCGAAAGACAAGAACAACTATGTTCTTTTTTTATTTAAAATTTTACTTCGTAAGTCCAACCAGGCATCAACTACACCAACAATAACCACAATAGCAATGACATGAGGAACAAGAACCAGTGTTATATACAAAAATGGCACGGCTAACCGCTTCATTTTCACTTCAGCAAAAGCAGAATGTAATATTGCTGTCCCAACAAATGTATATAAAACCAAAAACAGAATAGATATGTTCCAGCAAACTTCTGCAACAACGCCTGACGAAAACCAGGCAATTGCAACAATAAGAAGCGTGACTGAAGCCACTTTAGGATAAACCCTCAGTGATAAATATTCAGCTCTAAAACCACCCGGGTTATAGAGTACTGCTTGCCACCATCTGGCTAGAAAAAGGCCAAATAGCAAGCCATAAACTGTTCCTGCTGCAATACCACCCGTCATAAAATGAGAAAAAACCTGTATCGACTGTTTTATCTCTTCTAAAGATACATCCGGGTTGCTCGCCAACATTGGCTGAGCCATTACATTTAATACTGCCTGCCATAAAATAGCAGGGTCATCGACAAAAGAATAAAAGCCAACAACACCTACCACGCCAAGGGAAACAGCAATTTGTATAGCTACAGACAGATGTTTTCCTTCTCTCAATACAATTGAAATTAACCAGATAGGTAGCCATAAAACCAACCCATAAAGTAATGCAAATTGAATATTTTTAAAAAGAAAAAAACCTAATACTGCCGCTGAAAGACAAGAGAAAATAAGAACATAAAGCCCTTCACGTCCACCTCGCCTTAAAGTAACTAATGCAACTGAAGCTGAACTTACAATGCTTACAGGAGGAAAAAGTAAGGATAACAATGCCAGTGACGAAGCAACCATCATCGCTTGCATTCGCCCTTTCATTATATAATTTGCTAAGAAAACCACTTTTCCCTACCCGCTTAATTATTTATGCGCGTCACAGAATGGCAACAATGCAACATAACGAGCTTGTTTTATTGCTGTTGACAATTGTCTTTGATACTTCGCAGGTGTTCCAGTGATACGGCTAGGAACAATTTTTCCTGTTTCCGTTACATATTCACTTAATAAATCAAGATT
>ENA-OSET01001023-OSET01001023.1-sediment-metagenome-genome-assembly--contig:-NODE-1023-length-30050-cov-58.429653_pt1 | contig 30050 bp, 30 predicted proteins | sample MGYA00237882_ERZ534229 | MGnify/ENA primary metagenome ERZ534229 (study PRJEB26408, sample SAMN06266212) | sediment metagenome | isolation source: Hudson Canyon methane seep mesocosm | place... | reverse complement strand
ATGGCAGAGTGGCCATGCACCGGATTGCAAATCCGTTTACCGCGGTTCGACTCCGCGTTCGGCCTCCATATTTATGGGGGGTTGTAGTGATAGTAATCACTATCCGCCTAACACACAACAAATGATACCTATGTCATTTGTTGTGTGTTACTCCTGCAAATGTACTACTAAACTTCGCAACATACTTTTTAGTAACTGCTGTTGCTCCTCGCTGTAATCTTCTAATACCTTCGATTCGTGTGCCTTTGCTTGCGCCAATAAATCTGCAACTAATGTTCGCCCCGTTGTTGAAATGGAAATTTTGACCGACCGTTTGTCAGCATCGTCTTTGTGCCTTACTAACAACTGTTCAGCTTCCATTTTAACCACCAACTTGGATAACGTCGGCTGTTTAAATAAAACACGCTGATTAAGTTGCGTGAGCGTTAGTGCATCTACATCTGACAAACTCGCCAGTATGCGCCAATAATTGATAGACCAGCCTTGGGCTTGAATTTGGTGGTGGAACTGCTCGCTTACCAGGTGGCTTGAACGTGCCAATAGATAAGCCAAATAATCATCGATAAAATTGATAGGTTTTGCCATAAGAGTAGTGAGGTGCCATGTTTTGTTAGATATTAGAGCATTTGTATTCATTTTCATATAAAAAAATTCTATGTTATGCTCAGCCAATAATAATACTAACAGGGTTTTTATCATGCTTAACGACCGTATCGAAGCGCCTTGGCTTGCCGCTTTTGAACACACCTTAGGCCTGTGTGGGTTAATGCCCGGTGATACAGTAGCCATCCTTTCTGAAAGCCAATCCAGAGAAATACTATTACATTTGGCTGAATTGGCGCTAGTGGGAATGGGTTGCCATGCCTTCCACGTTCGTATTCCTACGCCTGTATCGAATGCACCGGTTCCTGTTAGGTCCACAGGAGCGTCTAATGTGTTACAACATGCTGGGCCTGCTATTCAGGCTTTAGCCGGCAGCACACTAGTGTTAGATTGCACTGTTGAGGGTTTGTTGCACGCTCCAGAGCTGCCTCAAATATTGCAGGGTGGCGCAAGAGTGCTGATGGTGAGTAATGAACACCCAGAAATACTCACTCGATTAGCACCCGATGAAAGCCTAACACGCAAAGTGAAGGCGGCTACTAAGCGCTGCAAACAGGCCAGTACCATGCGTGTTGTTTCCGCAGCGGGTACCAACCTTGCCGTTGATATTAAAAGCGCCCCTACAGCGGGTGTATGGGGCTATACCGATAGGCCGGGCACTTTGGCCCACTGGCCTGCTGGGGTGGTTGTTTGTTTCCCTCAGCAAGGCTCAACTAACGGCACATTGGTGCTCGACGCAGGCGACATCAACCTCACCTTTAAGCGTTACTTGGAACGTCCTGTCACCCTCACCATCGAAAACGACTTTGTCACCAACATAGAAGGCCAAGGCACCGATGCGGAACTGATGCGCCGTTACTGGGCGGCCTGGAACGATAAAAATGCCTATGCTGTTTCCCACGTAGGTTTTGGTATGAACCCAAAAGCCCGTTACGAAGCACTCACCATGTATGATCAACGCGATACTAACGGCACTGAATTGCGGGCCTTTGCAGGTAACTTTTTGTTTTCTACCGGCGCCAACGAATTTGCTGGGCGCTACACCGAAGGGCACTTTGATCTGCCTGTTCGCAACTGCACTATTCACCTAGACGACGAGTGCGTGGTAAAAGAGGGGTTGATGCAGGGCGACTTGGCGTGAGTTGGAGCTACTTACGAAAGGGTGAAATTGGGCCGGTATTAGTGTGTTTGCACGGTGTTGGTGGCAATGCGACCGCCTTTGAAGCGCAACTTAACGGCTTAAGCCAACACTTACAAGTGTGGAGTTTGAACTTGCCAGGCTATGGGCTATCTGCTGCCTTGCCCACCATGGATTGGGAAAGTTTGGTTGCCGGACTGAAACAGTTTTTAGACCATCACAAGTTGCACCAAGTGCATCTGCTGGGTCACTCCCTAGGCGGGATGTTGTCACAAGAGTTTGCCGCTCGCCACCCTAACTATCTAGTCAGTTTAATTCTCTACTCCACAAGTGCAGCTTTTGGTTCTAGTAACGGTGAATTCCAGCAAACGTTTATTGCTGCGCGTTTAAAACCTCTCAACCAAGGTGCCAGTATGCAGCAGCTAGCAGCCAACTTAATTGACCCATTGTTAGCGCCTCATGGTTCGCCTCACGTACGACAGGCGGCCATAGAGTGTATGCAGCAAGTGCCACCCAGTACCTACAGGCAAGCCATTGAGTGTATTACTAGTTTTGACTGCCGACATAACTTACCGAAGTTGACCATGCCAACGCTGTTGTTGGCTGGCGAGGAAGACACCGTGGCTAGCCCTGCCATGATGCAACGCATGGCCAGAAAAATTGGCAAGACGACGGACGTTGTTATTCCTGACGCAGGACATTTGGCCAACCTAGAACAGCCTCAGTTATTTAACCAACATGTGGCTGCTTTTATTGCCGAATGTGACCACAAACAAGGAATTTAACATGCAAATTGATCAACCCATATTTGATACTAAGGCATGGAAACTGACCGCTCAACAACAAGACCTAACAGCCAGAGCGCGAGATATTGGGCAAAACAAATTTGCCGGCAGAGCGGCGGATTACGATACCCGAGCAGCATTTCCCACAGAAAACTATAACGACTTGTTCGATGCCAACTTAATGGGCATTTGCATCCCCAAAGAGGCAGGAGGCGAGGGCGCCGATTTCTTAACCTACGCCCTAACTGCTGCAGAAATTGGACGTTATTGTGGCGCTACCGCACTCACTTGGAACATGCATGTGTGCTCCACCTTATGGAGTGGTCTATTAAGCGACGACTTAGAGATGGACTCCGCTACGCGGGCGTTGCATCTTAAAAACCGCGAGGTTCATTACCAACGCATTCTTGAGCAACGCGCCATTTATTCACAACCCTTTTCTGAGGGTGGAGCCGCCGCCGCGGGCACCACTGCCTTTGCTACCGTAGCCCACAAAGTGCCAGGCGGTTGGCGCGTTAACGGTAAGAAAATATTTGCATCATTAGCCGGCCACGCCAACTATTATGGCGTCTTGTGTACCGAAACTAGTGAGGAAATTACCGAGCTAAGTCGCCGCAATACCACCTATTTGGCCATTCCTGCGACTGCCGATGGCGTGTCGGTAGAAGGGCCGTGGGACCCCGTGGGCATGCGTGGTACTGTGTCGCGCACACTCATTTTTAAAGACGTATTTGTACCCCAAGACGCCACTTTGATGCCGCCCGGCATCTACTTTCAGGCCGCTAAGCGTTGGCCCCACATGTTTATGACGCTAACGCCCAGTTATATGGGCATTGCCCAAGCGGCCTATGACTTTACGGTAAACTATCTGCGTGGTGAAATAGAAGGCACAGGCCCAGTCAAGCGGCGCCAGTTTGCCACCAAACAAATTGCCGTGGCGCAAATGCGCATCATGCTCGAACAAACCAAAAGCATTTGGTTTCAAGCCATGAGCGAGGCCTGTGCCAACCCCAGTAAAGATCAGTTGTTGCGCGCTTGGACAGCGCAATACACCACCATGGAAAATGCCAACGAAATTGCCCAGCTAGCCATCCGAACCTGTGGTGGTCAGTCTATGCTTAAGTCGTTGCCACTAGAGCGCTTGTATCGTGATAGCCGCTGCGGCTCACTCATGTTGCCATGGACCTCGGAGCTGTGCCTCGACATGTTAGGTAAAGGCTGCCTATACGAGAGTGGCGAGAGCGACGAATAATGCCCAATATATCCAGTTGGATAGAAGCTCACGCCCGCTTTAAGCCAGAAAAGCTCGCCATTGTTGATCAACAACAAGACTATACCTACGCCCAATTGGCAGCAGCCATAGCCACCAATGCTAGGGTATTAAAACATCAATTGCGGGTAGGCCGTGGTGATAGAGTGGCCTATTTGGGGCTGAACGGAATTGAGTTCATTAGCCTGTTGTTTGCTTGTGCGCGGCTGGGAGCCATTTTTGTGCCCTTAAACTGGCGTTTAGAAACACCAGAATACGATTACATTTTGGCAGACGCCAGCCCCAAAGTGCTGATCGTTACAAACGACTTTAAATTACAAGTTGAAACACTCAACGACGCCCACCTAGACTGTTGTTTTGTGATGCAAAATAGTAGTGATCACCACCAAAGCTGGAAATGCCTATTCACTTTACAGCAGGCCACTGCTACGAGTGAGGACAGTTACAATGCCCAGGTGGATTTGCACGCACCACTATTAATCGTTTACACCTCGGGTACCACCGGGCACCCAAAAGGTGCCGTATTAACCCAGCAAGCGCTGTTTTATAACGCCCTCAACAGCCAGCACATGCATGACATGTCCAGCAGCGACACCATACTCACGGTGTTACCTATGTTTCATGTGGGTGGCCTCAATATACAAACTTTGCCCGCGCTGTATGTGGGAGCCACCGTGATATTGCACCCTCGATTTGACCCACAGCAAACTTTGGCTACTATTCAGCATCAAAAACCTAGTCTTACGGTACTGGTGCCAGCAACCTTAAGTGCCATTGTGTCACTTCCCCAATGGAACACCACCGACTTATCTAGTTTACGTAGTATTACCAGTGGCTCGTCTATAGTACCGCCCAGCCTGATTGACACCGTAATGAAGCGCGGCTTGCCGGTGCAACAAGTGTACGGCCTCACCGAAACATCGCCCATCGCCGTATATCAGACGCTAGATCAAGCAACAACCAAGTTCCATAGTACAGGTGTGCCCGGGTTACACTGTCAGATGAAGTTGGTCGACCAGGGCAATATAAATGTACTCCATGGGCAGGTGGGGCGTATTCTAATTAAAGGCCCTAATGTATTGTTTGAATACTGGGGTAATCCGCAAGCCACGGCCACGGCCCTAAATGAGGGCTGGTTTGATACAGGCGATTTGGGGCACCTAGACCCAGATGGTCACTTAGTTGTGGATGATCGGGCCAAAGACATGATCATTTCTGGCGGCGAAAATATTTACCCAGCAGAGCTGGAAGTGCACTTGCATAGTTTAGACGGCGTGCTCGAAGCAGCAGTTGTGGGTCAGGAACACCCGCGGTGGGGCGAAACGCCCGTTGCCATAGTCGTGTTAGAAGCCGGAAGCACACTTGGTAAAGGCGCTATCTTACAAAGTTTCAACGGACAATTAGCCCGTTTTAAGCACCCAAGCGAGGTGATTTTTTTACCAACATTGCCCCGTAACGTGATGGGCAAAGTGCAAAAGTTCGTGTTGCGCGAGATGATACTAACGCCGCCCATTAAGTGAAGGCCAATTAACGCCTAATATATGGAAAATAACGCTTTTTTACTTTACTTTAACGACCCAAAGTGTAAAATGCGGTTCCGCATATCAAGTCCAAAAGCGAACTTCGTTCGACTAGTAAGGCTTTGCTGGAACAATCTGTAGTACCATCGCCCGGATGGTGAAATTGGTAGACACACAAGACTTAAAATCTTGCGACTTAACGGTCGTGCCGGTTCGATTCCGGCTCCGGGCACCACATCCACATCTTCTAACGTCCTCTACTGTCTTAAAACCCTTATGTTTAAAGGGCTAAGCTTAATTCTCTTGTTTTCTACTGTCCAGTACCGTCTACTGGTGTCACCCCACTTAAGGGGGTACACTGGGGGTATCAAGAAAATCGACCTTGAGATATACCCCCAATGGCGCTAAATATACCCCAAATAAAGAACGCTAAACCGGCTGCAAAATCCTACAAGCTTGCGGATGGCGGCGGGTTGTATTTGCTCATCCATACCAACGGTTCCAAATATTGGCGTTTGAAGTATCGGTTTGGTGGAAAAGAAAAGACGCTAGCATTGGGGGTATATCCTGACGTTTCATTAGCTGACGCAAGGGAACAACGGCAAGAAGCTAAGAAGCACCTCCGTAACTTTGTTGACCCCTCAGAAGACAGAAAGCAGCGCAAACAAGCCACAATTAATAAAACGGTCAATTCATTTGAGGCCGTGGCCAAAGAGTGGTGGAACAAGCAAGCTGGCCGGTGGTCGCCCGATCACGCCACAAGGGTATGGGGTTCGTTAGAATCTGACGTATTACAATACCTTGGCCACCGTCCAATATCTGAAATAACCACCGATGAAGTTTTAGAGGTGGTAAGGCGTGTTGAGAAACGGCAAGCATTAGACGTGGCAGGGCGCATTTTACAGCGCTGTAGTTCTATATTTCGTTACGCTATCCAAACAAGGCGAACGACTCACAACCCAACTACGGATTGCGCTGGTGCGTTAGAAACTCGAAAACGTCAGCACCGCTTAGCATTGAAAAAGTCTGAACTACCGGCATTTCTACAAGCCCTCAAACTCTATGACGGCCACCCAATCACACGCCTAGCACTAACACTATTAACCATTACTTTTGTTCGACCTGGTGAATTACGCTCTGCCTCATGGGATGAGTTCGATTTGGATAATAAGATTTGGCGCATACCTGCCGAACGTATGAAGATGGGAACCGAACATCTTGTGCCGTTATCTCGTCAAGCCATTGCTGTCTTGGATGAGTTAAGGCGGTACACAGGCGAAGATAAATATTTATTTACCGGTGAACGTTCGAGACTTAAGCCAATCAGCAACAACACTATGATCTATGCCATGTACAGACTGGGCTATAAAAGCCGAGCAACGCCCCATGGTTTCCGCACCAGCGCATCATCCATATTGAATGAAGAGGGCTTTAACCCTGATGCCATCGAGCGCCAATTGTCCCACATGGAGCGCAACCAAGTACGAGGTGCTTATACCCAGCATGCCGAATATCTCAAAGAGCGAGTGACTATGATGGACTGGTGGGGTAATTACCTTGAGCAGCTAGAGACAGGATCTAATGTCATACCTGCTAACTTTGGTGCCAGTGGTAAATAAGATACACTGAATTTGCTGTGCCTAGGCTCATTACCGAAAAGGTGGTAAACCTACCCACTCTGGCGCAGTAACTCATTGTAGGTCGCAGAGGTGCGATGTGGATAAGTCACTAATTCTAAAGGATTGGCATAAGCCAAAAGATGCCGCCAAGATACTGTCTTTAATGTTTGAAATGGAAGTGTCAGAGGCGGATATATTTCAATTTGTACTTGATGGCAAACTCTCCATTTATGTGAATTTTGTGAGCCCTATTACTATCGTTGCTGGAAAGATTGACCCAGAAGCGACTCAAAAAGTTCGTCTAGAAAATGACAAAGCAGGGAAGAAACAACGTGGTGTTCATCCTATCGTGCCAGTATGGAAGGTTGATTCAAGTTTTAGTAATGAACTAAATACCGCAATGTTTTATGAAATGAAGCATAGGCCGTTATCTTATGACGTCATAGGCGGAGGGGCTTCTTATGAGTTTGATAGTTTTCCATCAGAAACAGGTGGCGTTTGTTATTTAACGCCGCTTGGTGCTGGCCATCATTTCATAAAAAGGGAGCTTGAGCGCCTTACTTCTAAGATTAATGTTCCAATTCCTAAAGAACCACTCTATATAGCCAGTCCTAAAGGTACACTTGGCGCACTTTATACTCGCCGCCAGATGGACAGCGATTCAGAGTTGATGGGTGTAGTAATGCGTGAAGTGAAGAATAAGATATTTGTCGCTAACCTCAAAAATAAAGACACTGGGAAAGATGTAATTAACCTATCGGATGATGAGTTAAAGGAAGCGATTTGGTTGCTGCCAACTAATAAACTGCCCGAAGATTCATATTTTGTTATCGACTCTGACTCAATAATGAACCTTGTCAACGATACGAATGGAGCATCAAAAGCTCAACCTAATGGCATCCAAGATGATGGCTTAGTTGTTCATTATGCGCATACTTCGATACAAGAGATGGCTAACAAAGCAGCAGAACAATATTCAAGAAATAACAACAAGCCACCAAGCAAACAACAAGTTACCAAAATTCTTTTTGACGGCGGTCTTATCTCAAAAAAATATGGTGAGCCTGCCTCAAGCGAGTACATAGAGAGGAGGTTTAAAAAAGACTGGGGTGATTTATAAGAAATACCTGAAAATACCTTTTATCGCCTTTTTAACTAATTGAAATATAAGTAAATTAATTTTTACATTTTGCTTGAATGCCTTTTTTTACCCTAGCTAAATAGTACCTATACCGACCACTAACGATATAGGACATATAGCAATGACTACCAACATTAATTCAAAGCAAACCAGCAAGACTTTCTCTCCGTTCACGGCTCGAATAATTCGATGGCCAAAGGTTCACGATAAGGTCGATTTATGTCGATCTCACGTTCATCAGTTAGTCAGCAAAGGTGATTTTCCATCCCCCATAAAACTAACGCCTAACGGTAGGGCTAGTGGGTGGATAGAGTCAGAAGTAGATGCGTGGCTTGAACAGCGCATTGCCGATTCGCGGCCTAACGGCCCAGAAGCGGCTTAGGGGGTGGATATGAAAAAAGGCCACCCCAAAGAGCAGCCTAATCACGTTTCACAGCATGATTATATCAACCTTGGTGTGCTATCGCACATTGAATCTCGATTCATTCCATACGCACCTGTAAGAGCTAGGCTATTGCTTGAGGTATTGAGTGATGGTCTTATCCATTCAACCCAAGACTTAACATTCATGCTAGGTGCCGACCCAAGAGCTGCGTTGCAAGCATTAAAGGGTGATGTATATGGTTATTGGTATATCGCTAACGCCGCCATAGCTTCAAAAATGGGGCAATATCAACTAGACCCTAGGCACCTATCACAAAAGGACGGTGACGACTCTAGGGCGCGGCACGAGGCTGAATTAGCATATCTAAAGCACTCGCGAGAAGTTGCAGCAAACGGCCTTGCTAGGCTTCAAGAAGCTGTTGAATTGGAGCTGCAAGCGCAAGCTAAAGTCGATGCTGATAAGGCGGTGGCCGCATGAAATATTTGCTTAATCTAACTCATGGCGTTACTCTGGCTAGGCACTGGCAACATCCGGTGCCGAGGTTGGTCCCTCGAATCAAAAGAACGCACAAGCGTTCACTAGTAACGCTTTTTTTGTGCCTATCCGTTTTTGGTAGGCTGTGCGGAGGCGCTTCGGCGCGCCGTTTCTCTTTTGACGGTAGGACCAACTCCGTACAGTCTGCCTCCCTCTTGGTTGGTCCCAATGGTGGCAGTTTCTTAATTCAAAGGAGACTTCACCATGTCTAACAGCACTCAAAATCCGTCTATCGAATATGACGTAATCACCTACGTAATTAACCATATTATTCAGAAGCCCAACGGCACTTATCACGAACCTTTAGTATGGGATATACCCACGCTAGAGCAAGCCCGTGAACTATTGACCCAGATCACGGTTAAGGGTGCCAAGATTGTCAAATCCGTTGAGTTTTATTATAGCGATCAAGAGGCCCAAATTCGCCGCCTAAGCGCTTTAGCTGATAACGGCATAATGGCATGTATCGAGTTGCCTCAACCCACCAGTGATAAGGCTGGCGGGGTGGCGCTATGAAATCCCTACTCAAAGACCTAGCCGCCCTCGCAGTTACGCAAGACCTATCTGTTAGCCAACTTGTGGGGGTCCAGGCGCTTATAGACGCCGACATTCTGACCCTAAGAAATGGCCTTGTTTCTATTGGTGAACTAATGGCCTTGGCAGGCGAAAGTAGTCACGCATTAGGTGCTAATCACTTAGGAAGTATTGGTGATCTTTTGGCCCTTATTGGTAATCAGATTGATGCGCTCCATTCACTAGAAGACCAAGCCGACTATCTACTAGCTCAAGGGGATGAAACATGAATGCGCAACAAGCATTTATAGATCATGCCATTGGATATGGCTTAAGTATTGACCACCTCAATGACGATGGTGATTTGCACCGTGTCGCTGTTGAAGGTGACAAGGGTAAAACTCAAAGTGGCGTCTATGTCTTCCATAGTGATGGCGTACCGAGTGGCTTTATTGAAAACCATAAAACGGGTGAGCGTACCAATTGGTGTAGTAAGGAATCAAGCCAATTAACTGATGACGAACGACAGGCTAATAGCCAACGCATGGAAGCCAACAAACGCCAAAGGCAGGAGCAAGAAAAAGCCAAGCACGATAACACAGCGCGAGTTTTGCAGGAGAAATGGCCTGACTTGCCAGTGGCGACCAGTGAACACCCATACCTACAACGTAAAGACGTGGACGTGTTTGGATTGCGTTTACTTACTGGCTTGCTGGTGGTGCCAATGCGTAACGCTGGTGGTGAACTAAGGTCATGGCAAACCATCAATGATGATGGGGTTAAGCGCTTTGCCGTGGGAGGCCAAAAGCAAGGCCATTACCACGCCATAGGAACGCCACAAGGCTTGATCTATGTTTGTGAAGGTTACGCCACTGGTGCAACCATCCACGCACTTACAGGCCATTCGGTGGCCATTGCTTTTGATGCGGGAAACATTAAGCCGGTGGCTAAATTGCTCAGCGAAAAGCACGACGATATTAAAGTGGTAATAGCTGCCGACAATGATCACGCCAAAGAGCATAACGTAGGGCTGACCAAAGCGACTAAGGCAGCAAAAGAACTTGGCCTAACCTTGGTATCGCCTACCTTTAAAGTCAATCAAGCCGGTTCAGACTTTAACGACATGGCGGCCATTGATATGGAAGCGACCAAGGAAGCGCTAACAATTACTAACAGTGACACACAGCCCACCGAACAAACCACCGATGATTTAGAAATAGATCGACTCGCTCAATTACCTATTATGGATTACGACCGACAGCGCAAAGATAGCGCTAAGGCACTAAACGTAAGGGAGACCATCCTAGACGGCGCGGTAAAAGATCGCCGCCGCCAAATACAGGCCCGTGATAACGCCAATGAATTAGAGCAAGGTGTAGAGCCATGGCCATACCCAGTAGACGGCAATCAATTAGCTAATGAGGTTCGAGGTCTGTTTAAAAAGCATTGTGTATTGCCTGCCGGTGGTGAGGTAGCTTTAACGATTTGGTCTATGGCTAGCTACACTATTAATTCATTCCGTATCTTCCCTAAGCTGTGCTTATCCTCACCTGAAAAACGATGTGGTAAAACGACCACCATGGAAGTGATAAGCGCATTAGTTCGTAAACAGCTCAATGCGTCCAATGTTACACCGGCTGCAATATTTAGGGCTATTGAGCACTGGCAACCCACACTATTGATTGATGAAGCTGATACGTTCCTTGGCGGCAATGATGAAATGCGAGGCATAATCAACTCAGGTCATAGACGAAGTGGCGCGTTTGTATTGCGGGTGGATGGTGAAGGTGCCGCCATGGTGCCGAAACAATTTAGCACTTGGTCACCCACAGCAATAGCCATGATTAAGACGCCACCCGATACCATCAAAGACCGCTCATTGATGATCTTACTAAGGCGCAAGCAATCGGGTGAGCATATCCACAAGCTGCCTATTGAGCCATTAAAGTCATGGTATGAGATACGCCAAAAGTGCCAACGCTGGTATAACGACCACCAACAAAAGCTACAGCATGCCGAGCCTAACATGCCAAATGTAGGCAATGACCGAGCAGAGGACAACTGGCTACCCTTAATGGCGATTGCTGATTTATTAGGTGGTGAGTGGTCGACCCAAGTTAGGGCCGCAATGCTCACAATAGAGGGTAATAAATCGGATGATGAAGACAGCGCCGGTGTAATGATATTGACCGATATTAAACAGGCTTTTGCTGATAAAAAAGTGGATAAAATATCCTCTCAAGATATGGTTGATTATCTGATTGATATTGATGATCGGCCATGGTGCGAATGGCGGCATGGGCAGCCTATGACCAAGATGACATTATCTAAATTACTCAAGCCGTTTTGTATTAAACCAAAACTTATCCGTGTTAATTACACCACTGCTAGAGGCTATTCAAATGATCAGTTTGTGGACGCATTTAGCCGTTACCTCCCTTCTAATCACTCTCAAGGTGTTACAACGTTACAAGCCAGTGATAGCACGGCTTTCAGCGTAACACCTTGTGATTTAGAAAGTGTTACAAACAACCAAGGTGTTACACGCAAACCCACGGCTGACGCGGAGTGTAACGTTGTAACACCTCAAAACACGGAATTAGGGCAAGACACACAAAAAGGAGAGGTAATTGGGCTATGACACCTCAAACAGAAATACTCTTAAATGAGATAAAAGCCTTGGGTGTGGAGTTAACAATCAATGGCAAAGATTTACGCTTGGCTGGCCCAAAAGGCGCGATTACAGAAGCGTACAAGTCACGATTGAGGCAAGCTAAACCTGAGATAGTGGCGGCCTTACAACAGCCCTCAATTCGAGTCTACGATGTGACGGCAGGAGTGCATAAATTCACCATGATTTGTCCTGCAAATTTTACCCTTGAAGCGATACGCCAATCAGTAACTAATCAGTTCATTGGCTACCCTAACGCCAGCGTAACGGAGCACTAAATATATGAATGAAATATCCGAACATGAAGACAACAAATTACCCACTGTAGCGGTAGGCAAAGATCATTGCTTAACTAAATTGCTAGCCAACGCTGGTGTAGTTAACAGGCATGAAATCACCAACACGATAATTACTCCAATTGCACAATTGCTCATTACTAGGGGTTGTAGTGAAAACGATGCCATTGCTAAGGCGGCGGCCTTAATTGCTGCTGCAAAACCAACGAATGAGCTGGAGCTGATGCTGGCCAGCCAAATGGCACTTACTAGCTTACTGGCGATCCATACGGCTACTCAAGCCTATACCGCCAAGAACCATAAGATATTGAACGCCATTAGCAATCAGACAATAAAGTTTAACCGGATTTACCTAGAACAGATTAATGCCCTTCAACGGCTACAAGGCAAAAGCCAGACACAGAAAATAATTGTTGAAAAAGTACATGTTGAGGCCGGTGGCCAAGCTGCAATAGGGGTCTATGAGGGGGGAGCAAATGATAGAAAGTGACCACCAAGACCATAGGCCCACAAGGTTCGACTTTGATAGCTTACCTTTGTGTGGTGCAAAAACCCGCGCGGGTGGCCAATGTAAGCATAGAGGCAATATCCGTAATGGCCGATGTAAACGCCATGGGGGCGCATCCACTGGGCCAATCAATCCTTCTTGTGGCCCACGTAACGCACGATACACCAACGGTCTTAGAACTAAGGAAGCAATAGCTATACGCAAGCAAGCGGCCTACCTACGGCAAGCACTAGCTGATTTAGGCTAATGATGCCAGATAGCAAAAGGTACTACCTCGCCACTCGCTCCACGGGTGTGCAAGGGCGCATGATTTAGCTAGTCACAGAAAATCACTAAAGGGTTATAACAAATGAAATTTAATAGATCAGACATATCAGAAGCCTTTGGCGTATCAATGCCGACCATAGATGAATGGAGGCGCAAAGGTTGCCCATGTGTGCAAATAGACCGAGGTTGGGAATATACTGTCAAAGAGGTTAGCGATTGGCTACGAGAACGCGACATTGAAGCAAGCGGCACATTAGACCTTAGCCAAGAACGGGCCAAGTTAACCCAGCTACAAGCAGAAAAAGTGAGTTTAGAGCTAGAACAACAACGCGGCAACCTGTTACCTGTTGAAATGGTGACACTATGCTGGCAAGCAATGCTATCCAACTGTCGCGCCAAGTTGTTAGCCATGCCTCCAAAAGCGGCAGTTTTAGTGTCTGCCTCAACTAATTATGTAGAAACAGAGGGCGCTGTTAGAGATTTGGTTTATGAGGCTTTGACCGAGTTGGCAGGTGACGGCATTCCCCATGAGTATCAAATTCAACTTGATAAAATGGCTTCACCTAGAATCACCTAACGTTATTGGCACTATTGTTGGCGAGGTCTAATGGCAATTAATATATATCTTTTGTGTCCGCTTGTTTGAGTGGAGTGCGTACTTAGAACTTAGGAATAATTCCTAGTCTCATCGTAGTATTATGATTGAAGAGTCGAGAGCCTTAATCTAGGTTTAAAAAAGGAAGGTTAAATGAGAATGATACGACTATTCCACAATAAAGTAATACTTCTGACTGTAATCCTTGTCGTGGTGCTCCTTTCAGTTGCTTACACAGAACGCGTTCTCGGTTCTGAAACCTTGGTATTAAAGAAAAAAGTGGCTATCGCTAGATTCACTAATGAAACCAAGTCAGGTAGTTCATTCTTAATCAACAAAGATGACGACAAAATTGGCAAGCAAGCCTCCGATATTCTAAGCACTAGATTGGTAGATACTGACCGATTTATAGTGTTTGAGCGAATTGATTCTAGCAAAATCACAACCGAGCAGCTCCTTTCAAATATGAAAGAAGAGGGCATCGCTGTGGATTACTTAATAATTGGCTCGGTATCAGAATTTGGTCGATCGACTAGCAGTGATACAGGTATGTTTTCTCAAAAAAAGAAACAAACTGCTTTCGCTAAAGTGAATGTAAGACTTATAGAAGTCTCTACGGGTCGAATAATTCATGCGGAGGAAGGAGCTGGTGAAGCATCTTCTGAAACTAAAAAGACCATGGGCGTTGGCTCTAGCGCTGGGTATGATCAAAGTTTAACCGACAAATCTATATCTGTTGCCATTTCTCAAATGATTAGCAACCTTGTGGAAAATATGAGTTCAAAACCATGGCGCTCATACGTACTTGCTGACGACGATGGTGAATACATAATCGCTGGTGGTGAGGCGCAAGGCCTTAGAGTCGGCACTGTTCTTTATGTCTACAAATCGGGAAGGGTTGTAGATAATCCACAAACTGGTGCTCAGGTAATTCTTCCTGGGCGTAAGGTTGCAACAGTGTCCGTAATTCAGAGTTTTGGTGATGAATTTAATGAAGTGTCTTTCGTTGACGTTGTAAATGGTGCAATCGGCACTGACTTGACTAAGTATTACATCGAAGCTGAATAATGGAGTGCCAATGAAAAAAATTCTAACTATCTTATGTATTAGCTTTTTTATGACTGCTTGTGGGGCGCCTGCCATTAATTACGAAAAAGGACTAGATCAAAAAACCGGTGTTAGGCTAGTAGCAGCATCGTTAGTTGGAAAGTCTTTATCTGTCAATGGCAATTCGACGGACATCTCTCAAAGTTCTTTGACTACTTTCACTATGGGTATAGTTGGTTCTAAGGATTCTGATTTAGAGGGAATGGAAGTGCTATTTATGGAGCTAAATCAGGGTAGCCATTCAGTGGTTTTAACTGATGCTGGTGTTATCGTGTTAGATGAAGAAATCTATTTATCTGAAGGCCAAATACGTGATTTAAGGGTTAAGTAATGAGAATTTGTAGAGCTTTTCTAATTGTTTTGAGTATGGCAATACTGGGTGGGTGCTCTACTGTTTCTTCTGGTGGGTATTACTGGGGGGATTATTCAACGTCTTATTATGATTTACTAAAAAATCCAACTAGCGAACAGCTAGCAAAGCGGGTGGATAGCCTACAACGAATCGTGAAGCAATCGGGAACTCTTGGTTTGCGAGTACCGCCCACTATTCATGCTGAACTCGGCCAAGCCCTCATGAAGCAAGGGCTTAAAGATCAAGCATTAACAAATTTTAGGAAAGAAATTACTTTATACCCTGAGTCAGCAGTTTTTTTACATCGAATTGTTGATGATCTATAAAAGGAATGAGCGTGACAAAATTTGCATTAGGTATCTTTATAGTGGCTTTGTTGGCAGGTTGTGCGTCACCCGTGTGGGAGACCAAAGGTGAGGCATTTCCGAAAATGTATGATGCAAGCAGGAACCCTGTTTCTATAGTAGTGGTGCCTGCTGTAAACAAAACTACGGCAGCGGATGCTACTGATCTGATCTATTCGACGCTGACAGTTCCGTTTGCGGATAACGGTTACTATGTAATGCCTATGTCAATTGTTGCAGAAATTTTCCAGAATGAAGGTATTGTGGACGGTGAGCAGTTAAAAGGCATTCCTGCTGAAACCTATAAGGATAGTTTCGGTGCTGACTCTGTATTGTTTATTACCATCAATAAGTGGGAAACGAATTATCTAATCGTGGGGGGTAATGTAACAGTAGGTATAAGCTATTTATTAGTATCCACTGCTACTGGAGAAAGTTTGTGGTCTTATGATGAAATGGTTGTAGTTGATACGACTGCTAATAGCTCGGGTAATCCGCTAGTGGATATTATAAGTACGGCTATACAGACTGCTGTACAAGATTATATTCCAATAGCTTATCAAGTTAACAGTCTTGCCGTATCTACCATGCCTTACGGAAACTACCATCCGAACAATAATATGGATTCAGACGCATTAGTCGTTCTTCAGTCTGCTCGAATAAAAGGTGAAGACCAGTAACGAAATTCAATGGTGTAATGATACCTGTTCCTCGCGGAAAACTAAGCAAAGGTTAAGAAGATGGTTGAGACATTAGGCTGCCAATTAGCAATGGCAGGCCTTCAACCACAAACATCAATTTAGGTAGGCAGGCGCTTAAAGCTCTATATATCCTACTTTTTTTAGTGGTAGGGGGTATATTTGGGGGTACAAGTACATCCATCAAAAATAAAAACGTTATAAAACAATGGTTAAGTGCCTCAATATGAGTGAGGCTCCGGCACCATCTTCTCGTTTATTTCCTACTGTTTAACACCCGCTCGGGACTGTGTCCCTCGCTACGTTGTGTGGCTCTATCCCTTACCCTGTACGTCTTTCAGAATATTACGCCTCGTCTTGAACCATGTTCACGATACGGCTACCAATGGAGATGCTACTCGTGCTGTCACACCAATTGATTACACTGCCAACAAGCTTTTATTTCCTGAGGGTCCTCAGGTAAAGGCTTTCAGAAGCTTTTAGGTCCATAGAGCGTACATGTGTGTGTAACATTCCATGTCGAATCGCTCTGTATGTACTGCCTTCAATTACGTAAAACCACCTATCAGTTTGTACGAAGAGTCCCTGTGGACTTACTTCGACATTATCAAAAAGCACTGATCAGACACTCCCTAAATACTAAATATTTTAGAATTGCCATTAATGGCCCTTATAACTGGAGGTCAAGGTGTGGTAATTCTAAACGACGATTGATGTTAACTATCCTAACGAATTGCTGAATTTGGTTAACGTATCACTACTGTTATGCCAGTAATGCCAGTACAGGTCGACTGTCAGACAGTACTCCTTTGCTATATTAACTAAGTTTGAAGTGTTTGGTTTATCAACTAGTTGTTCGTCAGCTAGCATTCCATAGCCCATGCCAGAGATGATTGCTTGGGCCAGGCCGCCTGCGTCGGGTACATTGTGATAAGGGTAGGCGTCTGAATAACCCAACATTGCTAAATATCTATCGTGAAGGTGATCATCTCGCCCATATAAAATAGCTGGCGCTGTTTCAATAGCTTTGGTTAAGGATTTATTTGCAAAGTACTGTTGGTAGTATGTTTTGCTAGCATATATACGATAATGCATGGTATGTACTTTTATCGCTGTTGCACCAGGCAGTGAATCTTCCAAGCTACACAGGCAAGCGAGGACTTCGCCGCTTGACATTTTTGAGATGGCGGCGTCTTGATCGGCAACAACAATGTTGAATTGGATGCCTAGTTCTTTTGATATATCTTCAACAGCACTAAACCACCAAGTAGATAAGCTGTCGGCGTTGACTGCAATTTTTAGACTTGGTTGATCGAGTCCTAATTGGGGTAATTTATCGTTTAGATCTTGTTCTAAATCTCCAACCTTATTGATGTGATTAATGAGTAATCTACCAGATTCAGTCAGTTCTAACTTATGCGTTCTTGTAATAACAGGACTGCCGATATGAGATTCCAAGGCTTTAATTCGCTGTGATATTGCAGATTGCGTCATATGCATGGCAACGGCGCCTTTTATAAAGCTACCTTGTTCAAATATGGCCTTTAGAGCCACTAAAGACTTGTAGTTAACTTTATTAGTCATGCTTATGTCTATTAGTAATTTTAAATTCCAGGTCAGTCGATACAAACATATCATTACTTGTTGAGATATGCAAGAAATGGAATAAATGAACAATTCACAGAGTATAATCTCGCACACCCGCTGCGTTCGGTGACTCCAGTTCAGTGGTTTGTACAGAAAATTTGGGCTTTTGTATAGCCATTCAGGGGGATGCCCGTTTCTTGGAAACGGCACCCAGGATGTCAGTTAAATGATATCTATTAAATAAGGAATGTAACTATGCTTACACAATTAGTAATCCCAATCTCGATCCTCAGTGCCTCTTCATATGGCATCTCGCTGGATTCCTTTTTAAGCCGTACTCAAGAGTATTTCGCTGATTTTTCCTGGGACGACTACGTTCTAAGACAAAATCAAATAACACTGCTGCGGAAAACCAAGACTGTTCAAAGCAAGCAAATGTCTCTTACCGAACATTTTTGGGAGGCTTACTATTTTGGCCAGGAAGACAAAATGCTGACGGAAAGATTGATATATGCGTTAACGCAAGATGAAAAGGCGGCACTAAAGAGTGTTAAACCGACAAGACGGCGCGCAGTGTCTGAGTTTTCATTGGTTAAAAACGGAAGCTGGCATATAGAACGTGTCTCAGCCAAACCTTTTGCTCAGCAAGAAGCCCTCATAGAGGATAATAATAATCGTGATTTTCGAATAGGAAGTCGTCGGTTCAAGGATCTTCCTGAGGAAATGATTGATGACGATTTAATTAAGTTGATTAAGGGAACATCTGGTCAAATTAGTCAGCACGATCCGTCAGTCAAAAAAATGGACTTGGTAGTACACCATGCAGAGGTGGTTTGTTATCCAGATCAACAGGCGTCTAATGCCCCTGAAGGAATTCATCAAGATGGTATGGACTACATTGTTTCTGCATTGGTCATAAGTCGCAGTAACATTTCAGGTGGCCGAAGTATCATCTATGGTAATGACAAAAGTACTCGTATATTGGAAGTAGAGCTATGCCCAGGTCAGGGGATTTTGCAACCAGATAAGAATACGCGGCTTTGGCACGATGTTACACCAATCCAGAGCCTTGACGATATTAGTGCCGGTAGTCGCTCAACCTTAGGGTTTGACTTCACTGTTACTCAACGAGGCTAAATTTTAACCGGAGGCGCCTAGTGTGCTCCTTTGCGTTCATTAGCTAACTAGACTAAAGGCGATAGAAATCATTAGCACGCCAATACCGACATCTAATATTTTCCAGGCTTTAGCGCTGTGGAAGAGTGGCTGTAGATATCTGGCTCCGTATCCCAATAAAAAAAGAAAAAAATATGACGCTGCAATAGCACCGAGAAAAAACGTCAATTTGTCATCTGGGAACTGTGATGCTTCAAGTCTAAATTTAGGACTGAAAGTCGGCCTTGTACGTTTTTTCATTGGTTCACCTAACAAGAGATGATCAGCACACCCTCGTCACGTAGAGGCTGCTTTTGTCTTGCGGGTGGACGGTGAAGGTGCCGCCATTGCCATGATCAAGACCCCTCCCGACACCATCATAGTCGTAAGCAGTCCGGTGGACGCATCCAAAAGCTGCCTATTAAACCACTGAAATCATGGTATGAGGTACGCCAAAAATGCCAACGATGGTATAACGAGCACCCTTTTTATAAACACAAAGTCATGCTCACGGATCAACAACACGATCAGATTTCTGACCAAACTGAACCATTGATATGGTCGAGCTCGTGCATAGAAGACGATTATAAAGCATCAGAAAAATGATGCTCTGTTTCATCGGGCATTAACCTGTGGCCAACTAAATTTGGCTACAGGTTAAGAGGCCGTTTTCCAAACGTTTTTGCGCTATTGAATATTGCTGGCTATTTGGTCACACGAGGTTTTGGCATCGCCAAACAACATTTTGGTATTGTCCATAAAGAATAGCGGGTTTTGCACGCCAGCATACCCCGATGCCATGCCACGTTTAAAAACGATTACATTTTTGGCGTGCCATACTTCCAAAACGGGCATGCCGGCAATGGGGCTGCCGGGTTTCTTAGCCGCTGGGTTAACCGTATCGTTAGCGCCGATGACGAGCACGACATCGGTGTTAGCGAAGTCATCATTTATTTCATCCATCTCCAATACAATGTCGTACGGTACTTTGGCTTCTGCCAACAATACGTTCATATGGCCGGGTAAACGCCCGGCCACAGGGTGGATGCCAAAGCGTACTTCTACCCCTTGCGCCCGTAGCTTTTGGGTGATGTCCTGCACCTGGTATTGTGCCTGTGCCACCGCCATGCCGTAGCCTGGGGTAATGACCACAGACTTAGCATTGACTAACATGGTGGCGATTTCTTCGGCGCTCGTGGGTTGCACTTCGCCTTCTTCTTCATCGTTGGTGGTAATGGGGTCATTACCAAAGCCACCAGCGATGACGGAAATGAAAGAACGGTTCATGGCGCGGCACATAATGTAACTGAGGATTGCGCCAGAGGAGCCTACCAGGGCGCCGGTAACAATCAATAAATCGTTGCCTAGTAAGAAACCTGCAGCAGCGGCTGCCCAACCGGAATAAGAGTTGAGCATAGACACGACAACGGGCATGTCGGCGCCACCAATTGAGGCGACTAAATGCCAGCCAAACACAAAGGCGATGATCGCCATAATGATCAGGTAGGTGTCGTTGCCTCCTTGGTTAACAAATTGTACCAACAGAGCAGCACTGACTAACAAGGCCAGTAAGTTAAGTTTATGGCGATGGGGCAAATTAAGCGCTTTGGAAGACATGATGCCGCGTAATTTACCAAAGGCTACAAGGGAACCGGTAAAGGTGACCGCACCAATGAAGACACCCAAGAACACTTCAACCAGATGAATATTTTGCATCACAGGCGTAAGGTCTTGGGCATGATCTAAATAACTGTTGATGCCTACAAATACGGCAGCTAAACCCACAAAGCTGTGGAGTATAGCGACCAGTTCAGGCATTTCGGTCATGGCAACGCGTTTGGCCATATAAATACCAATGGCTGCGCCAATGAGCATGGCAATGATGATGTAACTTAAGCCGGTGGTGAGCCCCATCACTTTAGGGCTTAACAAGGTAGCAACTAAGGCAATGCCCATGCCTACAATGCCAAACCAGATACCGCGTTTCGCAGACTCTTGTTGAGATAGGCCGCCAAGGGCCATGATAAATAATACAGCGGCTATAATGTAAGCCGTAATAACCATACCTGCTAGCATGAGTCGTCTCCTATTTCTGGAACATTTTTAACATGCGCTTGGTGACGTAAAAGCCACCGGCGATGTTAATGGATGCGATGAGCACTGATATCAACGCTAGTATCGAAACAAGATTAAGCTCATCGCCCACTTGTAATAAAGCCCCGACAACAATAATACCAGACACCGCATTGGTGATGGCCATCAATGGTGTATGCAGGGCATGGCTGACGTTCCAGACGACGTAATAACCAATGATGCAAGCTAATACAAATACGGTAAAGTGGCCTAAAAAGGCTGCAGGAGCGTTAAGGGCAATCCAGGCCACTAACGCGAGACCTGCGGCCCCCAAGCCATATTTAACCGCTGCTGGCATTTCCTGTTTAGCAGGCTCAATAGGTGCGCTCTCTTCTGCTTTTTTGGTGGGTGCCGCTGCCACCTGAATGGGCGGGGCTGGCCATGTGACCGCGCCATCTTTAGTGATAGTTACTCCACGCATGATGGGGTCTTCAAAGTCGATGGCTAATTCGCCGTCTTTCTCTGGGCACAGCAGTTTTAGTAAGTTAACCAAGTTAGTGCCATATAACTGTGAGGCTTGGCTCGGTAGGCGAGCTGGCATGTCGGTGTAGCCAATCACGGTGACACCATTGTCAGTGGTGATGACTTCACCGGGTTGAGTGAGGTCACAGTTACCACCGCCACCGGCGGCCAAGTCGACGATGACACTACCAGAGGTCATGGAGGCGACCATGTCGGCGGTAATCAGTTTGGGCGCTGGTTTGCCGGGAATCATGGCCGTGGTAATGATGACGTCGACGTCTTTAGCTTGCTCGGCAAATAGTGCCATTTCGGCTTCAATAAAGGCTTTGCTCATGACTTTGGCATAGCCATCACCCGAGCCACTTTCTTCTTCTATTTCTACTTCTAGAAACTCAGCGCCCATAGAATTTATTTGTTCTTTGACTTCGGGACGGGTATCAAAGGCGCGTACGATAGCGCCTAAACTGCCCGCAGCTCCCAATGCCGCTAGCCCTGCAACACCGGCACCGATAATAAGCACCTTAGCCGGTGGTACTTTGCCTGCAGCGGTAATTTGGCCGGTAAAGAAGCGGCCAAAGTGGTGGGCCGCTTCAATGACTGCGCGATAGCCACCGATGTTGGCCATGGAGCTTAAGGCATCCATTGACTGAGAGCGCGATATACGCGGTACAGACTCCATCGACATGGCGGTAATGTTACGCTGTGCCAGCTGTTTGAGCTGGTCTTCGTTTTGCGCAGGGGCCATAAAACTAATTAGGTGGCTGCCTTGTTTGAGTAAATCTAGCTCGTGACACTGCAGGCTTGGGTGCTCTAACAAAGGATTAACCTTGAGTACTAGGTCGCTCTGGTACACTGTTTTCGTGTCTGCATTAATGGACGCACCAGCAGCTTGATACGACGCATCGTCAAAATTAGCCGCTAGGCCTGCGCCAGACTCAATACAAACATCAAAACCGAGCTGTATTAACTGCGCAACTGTTTTTGGGGTGGCGGCGACACGAGTTTCGCCAACCATAGGTTCTTTGGGTATACCGATAAGCATGGGATGACCTTTGATTCACTATTGGTTGAAAGAAAAAAATTATCTATGTGATAGATGTTTTTTACCAACAGCCTCGTTAAAAAGCAACGCGAATTCTGAGTCAGGCTCGAAATACTCAATATAATCTATAAAGTGGCACGCTTATAACCAAGTATGCCTTGTTGTTCCTGAATTTCTCGGTCGGAGAGTAATCCATAATACGCAGAGTTCTAAACTACAAATTTGATCAAATTGGTGCTCACTCATTTTCACCAGCCTTGGTTCACCATTGTCTCTACCAAAGCCAAAAGTTTGTGTAGGGCAGGGTTGCTGTTGTTAATACGCCATTGCATATACACAAGGTAAACCTTTTGCCGCTGATTTGTATGGTCCAGAGAACCTCGCAGAACGCAACATAGAACATCTGTGGTATACCGGCATATACAATTTGGGCGGCCTGCCTGCCATTTCTATACCCGCGGGTTTTGATGACCAAGGTATACCCATAGGGATTCAGTTAGCTGCGCCCTTGTATCAAGATGAGCGCTTGTTGGCCGTGGCACAAATAGTGGAAGGTTTGTTAGGTTTTGACAATAACCAACTGACGGCCCATATGTGTCGCTAGGTAACGTTGGCGACTAGCGTGCCTTTGATGGTATCGATGTGCTGCTGGGCGCTAGATTGCTGAGTGTGGTTCATTTTTTTGAAGCAAAAATGACTGAGGCTGCCGAGGTGTTTAACACCGTGATCGGTGGCAATGCTAGACCATACATAAGACATTAAGTAGCACTGCTCCACGCCCAGACCGTCAAAAAAACGCCGAGCTAATAATTCCATGGCATCCAGGTTACTTTTAAGGGCAAGCGCTTCAGCTTGGATCACCGATTTAGATTTTGGCACCTGAACCCCCTACAGCACTGGTTTCGTAATTGAGAGATTGGTTAACACTTGGTTTATTTTAATGGACATCGATGTACGTATGTAAGCCTGAATTGTGTTCAATTTTTCGAAAATATATGCAATATGATTATTATTATTTACATTAAGCATAGCCCGACTATAATAATCACCACCGACTGATTGATTAAAAAAGGGGTGGTTGAATGGCTTATTTTGTAGATGCGAAGGACCAGGCCATCATTAGCTTGTTACAAAAAGATGGGCGCATGTTTGTACAAGACATGGCAAAAGTGCTCAATTTAACCCGTGCTACGGTCACCAAACGCATGGCAAAACTGGAGTCAGAAGGAGTCATCACCGGTTATACAGCGGTGGTGCGCAATGATTTATTTGATAAAAAAGTACGCGGCTGGGTAATGATTGTTGCTGTTCCCAATATGGAGGAAGAGGCAATAGCTAAGATGAAATTAATCAAAGAGATCAGTAAAATCTACACCACCAACGGCAGGTGGGATTTAACCGCAGAAATACGGGCCGCCGATCTTGAAGGTTTTGACGCTGCGCTGTCACAAATACGGCAGGTGGCGGGTGTAGAAACAACAGAAACTAACTTATTACTGAGTTCCAGAATTGGCGCATAGGGTATAGTTTTAATGGTGAATAGGGGTTGAGAGTGCAATACAGTGAATTGGGGTATTGGTTAAAAAAATCGGCACAGTGGGTGGACGGTTACTACCAAAAGCTGGCTCATAGGCCCATTAGACCGAGTCAAGCGCCCGGCGAGTTTGCCGCGCTGTTGCCTGCGTCGCCGCCGCAAAAGGCCGAGCCGGTGAGTGACATTATGGCTGATTTTGAGCGTTTGGTTCCCAACGCGATGACCCACTGGCAACATCCGCGTTTTTTTGCTTACTTCCCTGCCAATGCTGCACCGGCTTCAATCTTGGCTGAAAGTTTAGTCAACGCCATGGGTGCGCAAGCCATGTTGTGGCAAACATCACCTGCCGCCACAGAAATGGAACAGGTGATGGTGGATTGGCTACGACAGGCACTGGGCCTTAGGCAGGGTTTTACGGGCACTATTCACGACACCGCCACTACCGCCACTCTATGCGCCATATTAACCATGCGCGAACGGGCATTGCAGTTTAAAGGCCTAACCGAAGGCATGAGTGGTGCGCCTAAACTGCGCATTTACGCCTCCGACCAAACCCACAGTTCGGTAGACAAAGGCGTACGGTTGGCCGGTATTGGCCAACATAATTTGGTTAAAATTGGTGTGGATTTGTCCCTTTCTATGGACCCCATGGGTTTGCGGCAACAAATAGAGGACGACTTAGCCGATGGGTTTTTACCGGCTGGAGTCGTGCTGTGTGTGGGTGGTACGTCGATTGGCGCTTCGGATCGGGTGGCCGACATTATCGCGGTGGCAAAAGAGTACGGCCTGTATACTCATGTTGACGCAGCTTGGGCAGGCTCGGCTATGATTTGCCCTGAGTTTCGTCAGCATTGGCAAGGCGTTGACGGCGCCGATTCCATTGTCTTTAATCCGCATAAGTGGCTCGGCGCTCAGTTTGACTGTTCGGTGCAATTTTTGGCAGACCCAACCTCCCAAATTAATACCTTAGGCCTAAGGCCATCTTATCTACAAACCTTAGACGCAGAAGAAGTGACTAACTTTAACGAATGGACCGTGCCCTTAGGACGCCGGTTTAGGGCCTTGAAACTGTGGTTTGTGATGCGGGCAGAGGGCTTGGATGGCCTGCAGGCCATGATTCGTAATCATGTGTCTTGGTGCCACGAACTAGCCAATAAGTTTGACCAAGATGCCGACTACAAACTGGTGACCAATTGCCCGTTTGCCTTGTTTAGTTTTCAATATTGCCCTGCCAATGAAGACAGTAATGAGGCGACTAAAACACTGCTTAACGCGATTAACGAAGATGGCCGCACCTACCTTACCCAAACCATGGTCAATGGTCAGTTTGTGATTCGTGTGTCGGTAGGGCCTATCGCTTGTACCCGTGACGATGTCATGAGCGTGTATGATATTTGTAAACAGTTGCAGCATTAACTTTGGTGGTTGTTTTGGTGTTGTTGTGACACCAAACGAATGCGTTCTGCGGGGATGGCAAGCTGTTGTATTAAATAGTCACTAAATTTTGCGTCGTGGCCCAACTCCGCTAGCGCTTGGCGCATACAATTTAACCAGTTATCCACTAGTGCTGGGGTCACATCAAGGTGAGCGTGGGCCATGGGGATGTTAAGTGCACCGTATGCCGTTTGGTAGGTGCGTTCGCCACCCATCCAGCCCATAAGAAAACGAGACAGTTTGTCTTTGGTGGTCTCTAAGTCAGCTGGGTGTAGGTTAAATAGGGGCTGGTAATCGCGCTGACTGGCCATAATGCTGTAAAAGCGATCAACCAAAGCACGTACACCCACTTCCTCGCCTATGGTCTTATAACTTGTGTCGCTAAATCCGTAAAGGGGAGTTGAGGGCATGGTTTTTGATCACTTTAATTTAGGGGTTCATGGTATTCTAACTGATAATAACTAGCCAGTATCAAAAACTATCCATCGACGAGAAAAAAATGGCCATCGGGGCGACGATTTATAAAGCGAATCTAAACTTATCCAACTTAAATACCCATCACTATGCCGACTTCAACCTGACGGTGGCTCGCCACCCCTCGGAGAGCGAAACGCGTATGATGTGCCGATTGGTGGCCTTTTTACATGCGGCTCACGACAACTTGGAGCTGACTAAAGGTATTAGTTCAAACGACGAGCCAGACCTCTGGCAGCGGCACCTCACGGGTGAGGTTGTTCACTGGATTGAGCTAGGTCTGCCCGACGAAAAGCGTATTCGACAAGCCTGTGGCCGTGCTGGAAAGGTGTCTATTTACACCTATCACGACAACAAAGCGGATATTTGGCTAGCAAAACATAGGTCTAGCTTGGCAGCTAATGCCAAGGTTAGCGTGTTTCATATTCAAACCCCTAGTGATGACTCACTTGAGCCGCTGTTACAAAAGACCATGGATATTAGCTGTATTATAGAAGACGAACAAATGCACTTAAGTGACGCGCATAATCATTTGAGTATAGAAGTAAAAGCGAGCATCTAGCGCCGGCTAGTGAAGTGTTGTGGTTCAATAACAAGGATTAGGTGGCATGGCATTAGCTAAACAACTCATGGTGTACCCGGCAAACCGCTTGGAAGATTTGGCGGTGTTGCTTAATCATGTCTTGCAGCTGGGCCAAACTGGGGTTTTGAGCAGCGCGCAAGTGATTGTTGAAAACACCGGCATGCAGCATTGGCTTAATACTCAGCTTGCGCAGCAAAACGGCATTGCTATGAACGTGCAATACCCCTTGCCCGGTAAGTTTATTTGGCAATTGGCGCGGCAGTTATTAGGTGATGAGCAGGTGCCGCAGCAGCCGCCGTATCAGCGAGAAGCGTTAGTGTGGCGTATTGATGATTTGTTAGCCAGCGCCACTATTTTACAAAATCCATGTTTTGCCGACGCCAATAGGTATTGGCAAGCCAGTGGTGAAGCGCCAGATGTGCTCAAACGCTTCCAGCTGGCCAGTGCCCTTGCCGATTTGTTTGAACAATATATTTTGTACCGCCCCGATTGGCTCAATGACTGGCAAACCAACCAGCAAGCTGGCCTTGAATTAGACCACTGGCAAGCCGAGTTGTGGCGCATATTGTGTCAGCAGGATGGTCGTCATCCGATTGATATTCAGCAGCGTTTAATTAGTGCCTTGGGTCAAGCTGAACAACAAAAACTACCTGCTCAAATTTGTTTGTTCGCGTTAAATACCATGGCACCAGCGACCTTGGAGGTGTTTTCTGCACTGGCTCATTACACCCAAGTGCATGTGTTTCACCTTAACCCCTGTGCAGAATACTGGGGCCATATCCAGTCCGAAAAGGCCATTGCTGCAGCCCACTTAAAACAATGGTTAGCTCAGGCTGATGGTCAGGCGACGGTGGATGGGGGCAACCCATTGTTGGCCAACTTAGGCAGCCAAGGTAAGGAGTTTTTTCGTTTATTAGAAGCTCAAAGTAGTTACAATATTGATGCATTTGAGGATGCACACGCGCCTGCAGATCAGCGTCAGGCAAACCCAAGTATTAGTCTGTTGCAGCAGGTGCAGCAAGATATACTGCGGTTAGATGACGCCCGTTTAACACCCCAAACCTTGGTCGATGAAAGCCTTGTATTCACCAGTGCGTCTAGCGCCCTAAGGGAGCTACAAGGTTTGCATGATTGGCTGTTGTTGCAGTTTCAGCAAGACCCCGAGTTAAAACCCAGCGACATTATTGTCATGTGCCCTCAAGTTGAAGATTACGCAGACTATGTGGGTGCGGTGTTTGACTGTTATGGGCGTCACGCCCATAGTTGGAGTCTCACTAAGTCGGGTGGAACACCGCAGATCCCATGTTCCATTGCCGACCGTAAACCACAAGATGCGCAGCCGTTGGTGGCCGCTTTTCTACAACTATTGCAGCTGCCCGATAGCCGATTCCAGGTGTCGGGAGTATTGGATTTACTGCGCTTACCGGCCATGCAGCGCAAGTTTAATATTGATGCGAGTGAGCTTGACACCATTGCCGCTTGGTTAACCAATGCCAGCATACATTGGGGGCGGGATGCCGCTCACAAAGCTCAAGTGTTAGGCCAAAGCAGTGATCTTGCAACCTCAACACACACATGGGCATGGGGCCTAAAACGGTTATTGTTAGGTTTTGCCCAAGGTACCGAGCAACCCATGTATAACGGCCAGTGGTTATTGGGTGATATTGAAGGCGGACAAGCGGTGTTGTTGGGGCGTTTGATACAAGTGCTGGAGCAATTGCAGTACCACGCGCACAAGCTAAATAAAGTCCGTTCGGGCGCCCATTGGCACGATTATTTGGTGGCGATGATCGATGAGTTTTTTAGTGCCGAAGCCGCCGATGAGTCGGCTAAAGAATGTTTGGCTACTGCCATCGGTAACATGGCCATGTGGGTACAACAGGTTGATTACCAACAGCCTATTAGCCTTAATGTGGTACGTTATAGTTTAACCCAAAAGTTGTCTGTGGCTAGTAGTAGCCAGGCCTTTATCACCGGTCAGGTGACCTTTTGTTCCATGGTGCCTATGCGTAGTATTCCGTTTAAATTGGTGGCCATGTTAGGCTTGAATGACGGCCAGTATCCACGGCAATCAACGCCGGTTGATTTTGATTTGATGTCGCAACACGAGCGTCGAGTGGGCGATAGGTCACGCCGAGGCGATGACCGCTATTTGTTTTTAGAAGCCTTGATCAGTGCAAGAAAAAGTTTGTATTTGAGCTACCAAGGCGTAGACAGTAAAAATAATGCGCCTCGCCAGCCGAGCTTAATGGTGACCGAGCTGATGGATTACTTGAGTCGCGGTTACGGCTGGAATTTTGAGGTTAATAGCCAAGCATCACAACTCTCTAAGCTGCCTTTACACAGCTTTAGTGAAGCGAACTTTGCGCCAGGGCAGGACGACTGCGCCCAACCAACGGCTCGGCGCAGCTTCGAATCGTCATGGCTGCGTTTGATGCAGTTGAGCTCGGACGCAGATCCAGCCGAACCACTGCCGTCTAACCTACCCAGTAGCATAACCATAGCCGACTTGGTGCGATTTTTAGAAAACCCTGGCCGCAGCTTTGCCAACCAAAGTTTAGGCTTGTTTTTGCACCAATATGCCGATGAACTGAGTGATGATGAACCCTTTTCCAGCACCAAATTGGTAGAGTATACGTTACGCGACCAGTTGTTGGCGGCAGATTTGTCTGGTGATGATGAGTGCATGCAGCAGGTTGTGGACCAATACACCCTAAGTGGCAAACTGCCAGACAACCATCTCGCCAATGCCATTATAGACCAAAGTCAAGATCAAGCATCAGCCATTGCTCAGCAGTTACACCTCAACGGCTTTAACGACGCACAAACTGTTCTAATGGAAGTGACTGTGGGTGGTGTGGTAATTGAAGGTAAAGTGCAATGTGTGAACCAAAATGCCGACTCTGTAGCAACCATACAATTGCTCATGTCGCGCCCGAGCACACCTAAAACTAAAGATTGGCTCAGCTTATGGATCACTAGCCTTGTGGCCCAGGTTCACTTTTCCAAACCGGTTAGCGGGGTGTCGGTACATCAAGACAAAAACTTACTACTTACCCAAGACGAACCCCTTGATGATGCCGCAGCGATGCTCGAATTAATCGTGAGTTACTATCAACAAGGTTTGAGTGAAGCCTTAGTGTTAGATGCACAGTTGGGCCAAGATCTAGTGAAAATAGGGCAGGGCGAGCCTGTAAAGGCGTTTACAAAATGGCAGCAAAATTGGCATCACCACAAATATAGCCAAGCCTATGACTTTTCTAGTGACCCCTATCGCCGCTGGTTGTGGCCTCAAGCACC
>ENA-OSET01001022-OSET01001022.1-sediment-metagenome-genome-assembly--contig:-NODE-1022-length-30077-cov-5.686167_pt1 | contig 30077 bp, 21 predicted proteins | sample MGYA00237882_ERZ534229 | MGnify/ENA primary metagenome ERZ534229 (study PRJEB26408, sample SAMN06266212) | sediment metagenome | isolation source: Hudson Canyon methane seep mesocosm | place... | reverse complement strand
AGCGAGATAGGTTTTTCTGCAAGGCAGCTAAGATTCGTTTTATGGTTTTCTATTGATTAATGAGCAATTTGGTGACGGTAGGTATTTTAAGTTCATTGCGCAGAAATACAAAGTTGCTTAATCAGGGTAGGGCTGCAATGAATGTAAAGCAGGCATCAGACGACTTTTTAGTTAACATGTTTCTAATGGCAAAAGCGAAAAGTGGCGCAGCGCTCATGTCAAAGATATACTACCTCGTCGTCGAATAAATCAGATTATATTTCCCCGAAGAGCAACGGCATGGTTTTAGATTGGAGTAAGAACAAAAAAGAAGAACTTATCGCTAAGTTCGATGACAAAGTGCGTGAAGAAGCGATTCGCAGGACGAAGTCCAAAATTGCATTACAAGGAAAATCATCAAAAGAATACTCAAAAGACCAGCTCGAAATTTTGGTTGTGGATGAAGAGGTAGCCTATAAGCGCGAGCTAAAAGACAAGAGTTTGCTTGCGCTCCTCGCCATATTTGGCTTACAGAGCTTGTAACCATGAGCGCTTTTATTCGTCTCATCGTAAGCCTAACAGCGGTTCAGTGGTTACGTAAAACATCCTCTGTTTGGCTGTTCCCAATCATTGTGCTCTGTATTGTTTGGCTTGCGCACACTGAGTTTCTCAGCTTTTTATCCGCCGCATATCCAGATGCCTCGACCGCAAAAAGCTGGATGCTGGGGATCTCTTATCTGCTTAAATGGGGGGTCACACTCCTCGCCTTCATTTGGATAATGTTCAGGTCTAGAAGGCAACGCCTTGCAAAAAGGTCGGTTCTCGATTCCCATCTCGATCAGAACGGAAGCAAGGGGTCATCAATCGTTGAATCAAAGCAACGAGGGGTTGATATGAAGGACGACGGCTTTGACTTTATAAGAGAGAAAAAACGCTTAGAGTCTCGAAGCGAGAAAATCATAAAGGGAAAGGACATAAGCGATGGACCTGCAAACTAAACTCGACGCTTGGGGGAATGAAGATCTTGCGAATCTTGCCACAATCTTAGGGCTTGATGACAAAGCCCAGAACATCGCTTCGATCAACGACGCGCTAAAATGGCATTACCATTCAAAAGTAAGAGAGAATATGAAAGGTGCCGTTAGCAGTACTTGGAAATGGGCACGCTCGATCGCAGGTCAAACAAACGCAATAGCCGACACTTCATCTGAGACAGAACTGACGCTACCTGAGTTTGAACAACTTATCATAGAAGCCTCTGAACACCTCGGAGTCTTTGTAAAAGGAACGGATCTATCCACTCTTGAAAAGTATATAAGTGAAAAGGTCATTGCCGAAGCGCTTAATAAAATGACACCAAGAGAGCGTCATCAATTTTTCGTCCAGCAAGTCGATGCTGCTAAATTGTTAGATGCCGCCAATATTGAGTATGATAAATCAACCGGCCCAAAGACCGTATTCCTAACGCTGGGGCTGGCAAACGCAGCAGGGTTTGGTTTGTACTCATCAGCTACCACCGCGCTTGGGTTTGCCACACACGCCATTGGTGTAACGTTACCATTCGCCGCTTATACAGGACTCTCTTCGACCATCGCCTTTGTCATTGGCCCTGCCGGCTGGTTAGCGGCTGGCTCATGGTTGGCGTGGAAGGTGACAGGGCCTGACTGGGAAAAAATTATTCCCGCGCTGTTGTATGTCGTCTGTGTTGAAGAGCGGTTGCGCCTGCAGGATCAGAGTTAATCGTTAGCAGACGACGGTTTAAAGTCCTCTTCGCATAAGCCTTTCAAGGCGATATTCGCTCCTAGCCCTTTTTCTCTAGAGCCCGCGCCCGAGGACTTTGGCGGAATAAATCTATCCGGCAACTCGGTAAACGCTTCGTCAAACTTCTTACGAATAATACTCATTGTTTTCGTTACACCGCTTTCAAAATCCGGTCTGGCGCGAACGGTATGACCAGCCTCTTTCAGGAATTTATAGTTCTGCTTGGCATGACTTAACAGCGGAGCAGGCATAGAATGCTCGGCATATATATCGGTCTCTCGGCCCGCACAAAATTGAAGTAACGCGGTATAAAATGCGAACTCTTTTAAACTCAAGTCCTTACAGGCTTCCCTATTAAACCGAAGCTCTTTCTTTTCATAATCAATAATCAGCCGTTTTGTACTCGCTGTCTGTTGCCTTCCCATCTTAGACTGGACAGACTCAGCCACATCATTAAACTTCGAATTTCTTCGCCCATACGCGAAACACATGTATAACCACATTAGTCCCAAAACTGCGCCGATACCGACCATCCACCATAGTGGCGCATCGTAATGCTCATTAAACGCCAAGCTCACTTGCTCACCATCAATCTCCACGCCAACAAGGCTGGATTTTGTAACAGTTATCCAATGAGCATCTTCTTGCGGCAATGCCGTTTCACCAATCCGATGAATACGAACATTCCACTGAGCCGTTTTTAAGGCTTCATTGAGCTCTGCCATGTACCCTTGAAGTGCACCAGGTAAGCCAAAGTAATTGTTACTTTTGGGGATCAAATCACCGTTAACCTCTGCGCGTGCTTTTTCTTCCAAGAGCGCGAGCGCTGCGTTGTTTTGAACGTATTGCGTGGTGATATTGGCGATGAAGAAAGACGTCAAAACAACCATTAGCGCTAGAGGAGGCCAAAAACTCTGTTTCACAGCGCCCATGTTCATTTCAACGCCCCAGCGCAGGCATCGGTTGATGTGATCTGACTAAAATAGTCGTCGGTCGTGTTGTCTGCCAGTGTCAGTATCTCTTGCAGAACCGCACACATTAAGGATCTGTTCTCATGCCCTTTTTTAATGTACCAACCGTATCCTCTCACTGGTTTACCGTATGATGAAGCGAATGCAGCCTCAGTCCATGCCGCATCGTCCGGGCTCCAATAAGATGCAATGACATCTAACTCGCCTCGTTGAATAGCCTCACGTAACTGAGAGTGCGATGCGGCATAGCGGATATTGATCTGATCGCGTTCTAATCCTAGGGTATTAAACAGTTCAATTGGGGCAATATAGCCCGATTCACTCTTCGAACTTTTTATCAAACCTACCCGCTTACCAATAAAGTATGCCTTGTCAACGGCTGGAATATGATCGCGCGCAATAAAATAAGAGAGGTAACTCGGGTAAAAAGCCAATTTTTGGTAGGCATGCGCCTCGGTCGATGGCAGCGCCTCCATCAAATCTTGTGGAAAAGAAACGAGATATGGCTGCCCCTGCATCAGCGACATAATTTCTCTTGATTCTTTTTGGCGCCACCGGGCTGTGACGGCTCCAAACTGTTTTTGGACGGAAGGGTTTTGACAAAGCTGAGTAGCAAGGGAGACACCCACAAATTTGTTAGTGACAATAAAATCAAATGATTCACTCAGACGCTCATTACCAGTGGCACAAGAAAAGGCGTTCAACGTAATCGACTTGAGCTCTTTTAAAGACGTCAATGCAGTCACGACTCCCAAAGCACTTCCCAGTAAAATGCTAACAAGCAGCACGACCCCAAGGTAAGGCTTGTGATGTTTTTGTCTCAATCGAAGCACCCAATAGAAAGAATTAACCTGTCATAAGCGCCATTGTACAGGCTGGACACCACAAATAATATTCTTTATCGGCGCTAAGCCACTGTTATATATAAATAAACATCATTTCTCGTATTTTCTCTCTTAAAGATCGTTCTGTATTGCTCTGCAAGAGATTCTAAGGACTTCAAACACAACGTCTGGAGTGACCTATGTATACGCACCACGCAGAACAACGCATGCAACAACGTGCAATCAATCACCAAGCCGTCGAACTCGTCCTGAGTTACGGCCAAGAAATCCCTTCACATGGTGGCACCCTGTATTTGGCCAGTGGTAAGTCCTGCAACCAAATGAAGCGCGATGCCGTTCCGACCAAACAAATCGAACGTGTCAAAGGCGTATACGTCGTGATTCATGACGGACAAGTCGTGACCGTTGCTCATCGAACCCAACCCATTCGCTCTAAATAGGAATAACTATGTTTGCCATGAACCTAACACCGAATACGATTGTGCACTGGCTTGAAACTTATACGCCGCTAAATACACCTAGAAATCTGGTACCTGTCACACCTGAAGTGACATACCAATTACTTGATCTCAAGGAAAGGCACCCAGATGCCGTTGACTACTGGGCCCATCAGGTTACCAACGCTATTTTTGAAGACGGTTGGGATGATCACGTCATCGTCGTTGCGCCATCGAGCAAAAAGGGTGCTGCACGAAACGGCATGTATGATCTTGCGCAGCGATTAAAAAGCTTTGGATTCACAACGAAAACCGATGCACTTATTAGAACCTGCGATGACTTGAAAAGCTGTCGATCTGGTGATCGATCGCCTGCACGCCATGAGTCCACCATAACACTGACAGAAAATGCGCGCTTTACGCTGCGAGACAAACATGTCTTGCTGCTCGATGATATCCTGACAACAGGCAGTACGTTGCTCGGTTGCTGCCAAGTTCTGGAACAAGCAAAACCAGCGTCTATTATTGGGCTCTGTTTGGGTAAAACATTGCGATGGAGTGCGCTTCGCCCTGGAGGCACGCGATGAAATCAAAAGAGATGTATATGGAACAGAGCCAACCTCTGGAAGATCGATCGAACTTGCTCATCGGCGCTCTTTTGGTATTACAAAATGCCAAAGGAGTAGGCTTAAAAGCTCAACACAAATTCATTGAGAGCATCGATGCTCACCTGATCCAATCTGAAGGTGATGCGGTTAAGGCGATTCTTTGTTTTCTCAGCACATCTAAGCGCTTTGAACAAATCCCCTCAGAGGAGGTTAAGGGCCGACTTGACAGGGCGCTTGATGAAAAGCTGCGATTGCAAGACGAAGGCATTGATATCGTCTCAATATTCGATGATGAATACCCCTGGCGGGCACGCATCGACGGTGATTATCCGGTATTGCTATACTGCCGAGGCGACATCGCGCTTCTTAATGCGGACCACAGTGTCGCGATCATCGGAACCCGAGAGCCTTCGGACTTTGTCTCAAAGTCCCTGGCGCGCATCAGTCAGAGGGCCGTAGAGAAAAATTTCTGCGTTGTCAGTGGATTAGCACTTGGCTGTGATTCACTAGCGCATCAAGCAACGCTCAAGGCCGGCGGCAAAACAATTGCGGTACTAGCAGGCTGTCTTCTCAAGCCCGCCCCAGCAAAAAACAGAAGCTTGGCCGAACAAATTGTCGAGCAGGGTGGCCTCTTAGTTTCCGAATACCCTCCAAGTACCCCCTCAGAAGGTTTTCGCCTTGTCGCCAGAGACCGTTTGCAATCCATGTTTGCAGATGGTCTGGTGCTCGGCCAAAGCAGCATTAATGGCGGCTCAATGCATGCCACCAAAGCGTCGTTAAAATTGCAAAGGCCCGTTGGCGTTGTAATTAGTCCTCTCAAACTATTCGAAGGGAACGCATGGGCGATTGAAAATGGAGGCGTCGGCCTGTCAGATCGAGCGCAACTGAATGTCTTTTTTCGACAATGCATCTGTCCGTCTCCTTACGATAGCTTTACGTCATCAAAGAACGGCGTATTGTTTGATTTCGACAATACCATTGCAGACACTGAGGCCATTCGCGAATACCGTAATCTTAGAGACTGGCCTGCAGCATCGAATGCTTTGCATCGTCTAAAATTTAACTGGCATGTAGTTACTGTCATGAAGTCACTGCAAGATCAAATGGTGCCGATCGCGATTGTCACGAATAGCCCGCGTATGTACGTCCAAGCTTATCTAAACAAATTGAGCCTGAGCGCAACACCGGCGATTGGGTATCACGAAACAAAACAGCATAAACCACACCCGGAGCCGCTTTTAACCGCATGCAGCCAATTAAACATCAACCCAGAGCACGCGATTTATATAGGCGATGAAGATACTGATAGCGTTGCTGCACAAAATGCCGGCATGCACTATTTCGATTCAAAAAAAGCCTAGAGGTCGGACACTATTCGCGATAACAGGTGCATATTCAAGCGAAGTTAAAACAGTGAGCTGAAGGCTTGAATAAAGCGAAGCCTCTAGACACGACTAGTCAGGAACAAGCAGTTATAGACAAGACAAACGGTCTACTAGAGCCAAATAAGAAATATGACATGTATTCAGAGGAATACATTTCCAACGGCCACTATCTAGTAAATGGCGTCGAATACATGAGCCTATAGACGTGGAGACGTGAGCGACATTTACTCTCGGTGAGCCATGCTGAAAACAAACGAATCGGTTTAAAGATAACCCCAAATGTGTGTGCGTGTATTCGAATAGAACCCGACATTGGGCATTACGACATTATCAAAGCATACAAAGTCAGTTTTCTAGATAAAAACCCTGAGAACATCTTAGAGCTACACAACGCGACCTGAGCTAACTCGTTTTCGCCGATGGAGATGCCAACTCGATCGCCGCTTTAAGAAGGATTTACCTTTATGATCGACATCCACCGCTTCCACTAGCCGATTAAGATTATAAGAATGAATTTGGCCCTAAAGCCCACCTTGCTTGAAAAAGAACTCAATCAACGAAACATGAAGTATATTGAGCAGGCAACTATCTACGCCGCCACATCTATCATCAGTATTACGTGCGCAATAGCGATAATAGCTCTTTGGCCATCTACGGTTTTAAACCTCACAATTTTGGTCCTAATTGCATGGGTAGGTGTTTTTTTTATTTATAAAACAGCGATAAATTGGCGCGCTTCACAACGTGAGTTAGCGATCCTCGCCCGCTACAACGCAATTCGAGATCAGTTAGTCCACCAAATGCATAAGGGCAGTGCAAACCAACTAGATAAGTATGTAATCGACGAAATCCCTAAACATCTATCTAACCCGCTTGTCGACGCGTTAATAAGCACCAATAAACATACTATTGAGTCATGCATTATCGAAAAGAAACAGTATGAGTTGCTGCAAAAATTATCCTCACAAGTCACTAAAATCACACAGGGTTTAGTTCATCAAAAACAAAAGAAGAAAAGAGAACAGCCAGTCCGAAAGGCTCTAAATAAGTTCGATAGCATTATCCCGTTTCTCGAGCGACGTCATATCCAACTTGAAGCCGAATGCGAAGCCGCCTACAAAACATGTACATGGTGGGATAAGCTAAATCACGATGGCTTTCCCATGCTTAAGGAACTCGAGGACAAGCTTGCCGAAGCGAAGAGCGCCCGTACCCGATTCCTCGCACAATATGAAAGCCGTCTAGCAAACATCGATACCCATTATGATGATTCGTGCAACAGGGCTTTGGAGCGACTTAAAAAATCTGAATTTAATGCTTTACGTTACATCCACCACGTCGAAAGCAAAGATACTGACATTGAAAACCTACTACGATCGAGCTACTGGCTAGCTATCTTAAGTATTCCAATCTCGTTATGGGATGATTTTTTGACCGCAGGCAATGTGTATGATGCGCTGCGCCGTGTCCATAGCGGCTTTGAAAACATGTCCGACTTTGAAATTTGGAGGTCAACGCTCAGCATGCCGCAAGAAAGTTTAGTTGGCTTAGCGAGTCTGACGAAAGGTGCATATTTCGAACAACTGGTGGCGTCAAACACAGGCGGACAACTCCACGAGCACTTTAATCACCCAAACACGGACATAGTTATTGATGGCACTGAATACCAAATAAAGGCAACGGACAGCGCTTCATATATTAATTCTGTGGTAGAAGGGCTACCGATTATTGCGACCTCAGAGGTAGCTGATGCGACAAGAGCCATAGATTCTGGTATCGAAAATGCGCAAATCACGCGAGATATTGAACTCGCGTTAGGCGGCTCAGTCGTCGATGTATCAGACACTGCCATCGACTCTGTTCTGTCAGCATCGATCGGTCTTGGCACATTCGCGACTATTCGCGGCTTTAATCATGCCGTACAGAAATATGAAAAGGGCGGTGATGCGGAACAAGCAATCGGCGAAGGACTTGAGTTAGCCATTACAGAAACTGCGCGTGCTGCCGTCAATACAGCAGAATTGGGTTATAAAGTTGCTACTTCAGCACCAATGCGAGGTCTTTATAAAGCAACCGTATGGGGTGCCAAAAAAATCGATAAAAAACTCTCTGGCTAACGAGGTTGCGCTCGTTAATCTTCGTAAGTCCCGACCGAAATTAGCTGAGAGCCGACAAACTAAACCTCAAATAGATATGTCTAATCATTCAATTTCTTAGGTCGCGCTTCTAACCTAGCAAAGGTATCGATTAATGTAAGCTTCTGTTCATCGGCCGCTATGGCGGCAGAATTTCCAATTCCGCCACCACTGGCGTTCAAAATTAAACTAGCGCTTAAGAGCACTGAAATATTTGTGATTTCCATAGCCTCATCCTTTTTGGCGTTATTATTTTTATGCGCTCATCAACTTTGGTGGAAGAAGAAGTTAACTGCCTCACACAAATACTATCCGTGATGAGCCCAAGTTGATCCGTGTCATTAAGATCAATACAATCAGGCGTTGTCTTGAATAAACAATCGCCAATGTTTTAGGTGTTTATTTATTCTCTCTACAGCTCTATTGGGTGACTTCGTCAGGAGACGAGCGCCTTAGTAATTATAATGAAAAGGATTTTATTGCGTGATCGAATGTGTCGTATTTCGTTTTGATCCGTTTAGCTTGCTCTTTGATGATGAGATACATACTACCTCTCTAGTTAATTTGCTTGGATATGCGAGAGAGCAAGATATCCAGACTGCTTGTTTGATGCAGTCTTGTGTCGATCCGATGAGTGTTAAGGTGAATCAAATTGCCTTACAGTTTGATGTCCTTATCCGTGAATCTGACTTACGCCAACCCCTCCCAGACCCTGCGTGGTTCTATGAAGTTCAGCGACTCTGTCGTTGTAACGCAGCCAGTACTGTGTTTTTTGGCCGCTGCGATTACGACGCGCAGGTTGCCGCAACGAAGAACATTCGATTTATTGGTGCACCGGATGGTTCGTTCAGCCACCAAGTCGAGCGCAGCGACTATGATTCTCTGATTGACCTTCTAACGGGCAGAGAACGGCTTAAGAAGCTTAAGCTTTCGATAGAGAACAACCATCGTTATTTAGGCGTTTATAAACCGCGTGATGGCGATGAGTTTGATCGCTTTGTTCGTGATCAGTTAATACAGGTCAAAGAAAAACAACCTAGAGCAATCGACCGTTGGTTAGAGGTTATTCGATTTGCATCGCAGAATTTACCTAAAGTCGACGTCGTTGTTCGAGCATTAGGGCATAAGGAGTTAGAAGCATCTGATGGAGCAATGGACGCAATTGGCCATGCTCTCGCAGAGCAGCTTAAGGCAGCCTACGCCGCCCATGCTTTACGAAAGAAGCGCGAAACGATTAAGTCCATTAAGTTATCTAAAAAGCAGCGTTTTGAACAGATAGAGAATACGTATGAATGCGATACTCTTCCTGAAATAGTAGTTGCTAAGAGCATTCTATTGATTGATGACGTCATGACATCAGGCGCAACGATGCAGGAGATCACGCGCTCGATAAAACGTATAAACCCAGACATACGGGTGTATTATTTTACGCTAGTTCGGACAGCCTCTCATAACGATGTCCCCGATGAAGAGCGCTCTTTGGTTAATCCTATACTCGCCTCGGCTTTACGCTATGGATTAAATACATCGAAAGATTCAGTAGCCACACCAGAAACCGTCGGTTCACGCATATTTAGTGCATCGTATACGACAAATACGGACAACTTTATTGTTCAGAATATCCCGACAAAACCAATGCGTGAGTTAGCACCAGAACTTGTAAGATCGATCAAGTTGCTGCGTAATTTACTTCAACGGGGAAATCCAACCTACCCATCATCGACAGTGCTTCAAAAGCTTGGGCTGAATGAGCAGCAGCGCTTGCGTCTACCAAGGTTTCTGACAGAGCAGACAAAGCGCTGGAGGCTTAAAACGAAGGGTAAAACACCTGATGAGACAAAGGCATTAGGGACGCTTCTATCTGATTTGTTGCCTAGGTATGTCGAAGACTGGAATTACCTCGATTATATGTGGAAGCCATTCGTTCGGATTGGCGATACTGGGATGAACATGAGCCCGTATTTTCAAAATGCCGTGTTGGATATTTTCATCCCTGATTTATTTTTGGCCATACAGGTTTCAGAGCAATCCACGCATCGGGTAGAGCGCCTAGCGAAAGATTTGGAAGCACATGGTTATCGGCTTATTTGTTTGTCGCCGGATGAAATTCTTGGAGAGCATGGCAGTATTTACGACAAATTGGCATTGATCAGAAAACAATGCTCGATTGTGAATAGCGTAGAGGTTTGGCTCGATAGGCAGACGGAAGTGAAAACAGGCCTTCTTGGATATGAATTACTAGAGAAAAAACTTTCTGAAGAATATCAAGTGGGTGTTGCTCTGCATGAAGTGATTCGGGTGCAACTAGCGTTTTTAGAAGCACTAGAGTCCGGGCTAATTTGTATTGAAGAGCCACTGCAACTCCAAGTCAAAGGGGCACTGTCGAATGGCAGTAGCAGTGTTGCAGTTGCTGATATTTTTGAGTGGCTCTCGCATTTCATGACGTTGCGAGATAGCACTCTTAAGGTTTCTGAGTTTGATGTGGCGGAAGTGAATGAGTTTGATTTTGGCATCCAGAATTCTCTCTTCATCGACATGGCTGTCTTTTCGAAGTATACCGATGAGGCGGATGCAAGTCCGAATGTGTTGTTCATTCGCAGCAGCTATCAGCAAAAAGTGGTTAAGTTTGTGGAGCCTTCGTTACAGCGCATTGAGGTTGAATCTGCGGACTATTTTGTATTGGATACGGATAAATCGTTGCCGTATTTATGGAAGCCAGGGCAAGAACGTCATTATGAACAGAGTCTCGAGTTCTTGGCTTCAAATATTTTTTTTCCTACCTATAAAGAGTTTGAGTTTCGCGAAGGTCAGCTTAATATCGTATTAAGTATTTTGGGTGGCGAAAACACGATTGGTCTTTTGCCAACTGGCTCGGGTAAATCATTGTGCTATCAATTGGCTGCTGTGTTGCAACCAAGTTTGAGCTTTGTTGTCTGTCCCATAAAATCCTTGATGTATGATCAAAAGTTTGACCTTGATGCAATTGGCTTTACTCGAAGTAATTTTATTACAGGGGACCAAAGCCGTATTGAGAAAGCAGTTGTTCAGGAAAGGTTTAGCCAAGGGAAATACTTTTTTGTTTTTATCTCGCCTGAACGTTTTCAAACTAAAGAATTTCGTCAAACCCTCACTGACATCAATTTGGAACGCTCATTTGCCTATGCGGTCATCGATGAGGTGCACTGCGTTAGTGAATGGGGCCATGACTTTAGAACGTCTTATCTGAACTTGGCGCGAACCATCGAAGCATGCTGTTATGGAACGTCGTTTGTCGGCTTGACTGCAACCGCATCAGTGAACGTCTTGGAAGATATTCGGGGTGAGTTTCATGTAGGGGACGACCATGTCAAAACACCACGAGATTTTTCGAGGCCCGAATTAAGTTTTGGTGTTTTAAATGATCAGGGCGATAAATATCGAACTTTGTTGAATTTCATAAAACAGCGGGATGATCAGCGAGACATTTTTAACGATAAGTCTTACCGAGAGAATGGCATTGTGTTTACACCGCACGTAAATGGTGTGCTCGGCTGTTCCGCGTTGGCTGACAGGCTTTCGAAAGACTTGAATACAGAAGTACTGTTTTATTCGGGCTCTAAACCGTTTAGTTGGCCATCAAACGAAAAGTTTGACGATTATAAAGTGCGTGTACAGCGTCGCTTTAAAAAAAATAAATTCAAACTAATGACGGCGACTAAAGCCTTCGGTATGGGTGTTAACAAGGGCAATATTTCATATACCGTGCATTATGGTATACCGGGGTCGATGGAAGCGTTGTATCAAGAGGCGGGCAGGGCTGCACGACTTAAGCAGTTTTATCTAAATGACCCTGCGGAGTGTCTTGTCGTGTTAGGGGAAGATACGAGGCTAGATAACATCCAAGAGATTTGGAATCCAGAAAGTACGTTTCACGAAGTCGAATCGGCAAGAGGGCGTTGCTCTCAAGGAAGTGATATTGGCACTAATTTATTTATGTTGCTGAATTCGACGCGAGCCGTGAATGATGACTTAGCGTTGATTCGTGAGCTTATGAAGTATTTGCATCAACGCGCTGGACGCGCGGTGGCATCAACTAAGGGTGTATTTGTTCGAAGTAAAGAGTTTGTTGGACTACCACACCTGAAACGTTTTGGCTTTAATAAGAATAATGTTCAGCAAGCAATCTTTCGTTTGACCCAATTAGGTATCGTAAAAGATTGGCTCGTCGCGGATTTTTATAATGGAAACTACGAAGTTTTTATTGGCGAGTTTGGTGTTCTTTCAATTCGTGCTCATCTTCAAAAAGCGATAAATCGGTACGATCGAGAGTTTGATTTAGCGACGCTAGATCAATCACCTTCCCGGAATATGCAAACTTTGCTTTCGCTCGCTAAGAAAAATAAATTAAGCGAAACTGATTTTTACGTGTGCCTGTTATTGCTATGGAGTTATGAGCATTTTGTGTATAACCGCAAGCAATCACTAAAGACTGTTTATGAGCAGTGCTATGCCCTTTCAAGTGGTCATATTTCTGCCCCAGAATTTAAGTCGGCGATTGAAGGTTACTTCCGTTTCGGTGAGTCGAGTGATTTGCTGAAAGAGATTGCCGATGACCCAAAAAATTACCACGCGTGGTTTGAGATATTATATAAACGCAGTGAACACCCGAAACAGTTGCGAACAGCTAGCGCGTTAAAAGAGGTACAAGAGCAGGTAGGCCGTTTCTTGGAAAGTTATCGAAGCAATGTGGGGTTGAATTTTATTAGTGCGATCTTGCGATTACTGTTTGATGATTTCGACGATGCTGATGGTGAACCACGCTATCATGCCGCTCTTCGCACTATTAGCCAAATGTCTTTCAAAGACCAACAAAACGTGTTTTCTCAGGCATCAAAATTGTTTGGCTTATTCGATCTAGACCAGCAAACAATTTTGACCGAGTCGACAGCGATGATCATAAACAATCCAAAGCTCTTGATGACGCTCAGCGGATCGCTTACTTCTGGGATTGCGACAAAAGAAATTATCAATGCCCAGACGGCCAGACTGTCTCGGCTTAATAACGCATTGCGAGATATACCATGGTAGAACAATCAACAAAGTTACATAAACTCGATAACATCATAGATGAGTTAGAAGAGCAGGCTGAATATTATCAGCAATTCGCCGGTGTGTTAGATAAGTTTAATGTTATCAGTAAGGATCTGGATGGGTTGGCCAGTGCACAATTTCTCCACCAGAGTAAGATCGATGCGACCATAGAACGACAGGCCGAAATCCAGAGCAGCTTACAACGAGCTCAAGACCTTATTCAGACACAGCGTAAGCTGCAAGAGAGCGAATATAAGACGTTTCTTGATACGACGCAGGCTCGCACAGACGATATTTTAGGACAATTTAAGTCAGTGATTGAGCAGCATGTGAAAGAAGCGCAGACGTTTCAGGAAACGTTGGTGACGCAGACAGAGGGAGCCATTACCACGCAAGCCGAGCTCCTGGAAAGAGCGATTACACTTGTCATTGAAGGCCAAAAAGAAGAGATGTCGCGACACGCCGAGTCATTGACCGCCAAGATGGCTCAAAGTGAGGAAAAGCTACAGGACTTGCAGGAGGCAACAAACACGTTGGCAAGTTCGCTGCAACTTAGTGAACGTCGCAATCGATGGTGGAAGATAGGTACGAGTATTGTCTTGTTTTTCTCTTTTGCTGGTTTTATGGCGTTGCTGCGTGGCATGTGAATATGCTCATCAACGCAGTTCGCTGCCGACGTGTAAAAATATAACGCGGTACGGTGGGACTGGGTCGTTTCGAATACTGTGAAGACGTTAGTTAATCATGTTGGCTAAAACTCGTTAAGGCATTAATTGTCGGCACCATTAAAAAAACACGATCGAGATTAAAGACCAAAGGAATGACGTAAAAATGGGAAATAGTTTTCTTTTGCTTAGCGCGGCACTCATAGTCCTTCAAGGATTGAAAGGGGTTGGGCTAGCCGCACAGCGCGCATTTATAGAAACGGTCGATCACAACACGCTCGATTCTTTAGATATGTTGTCTGCGGCCATGTCGCGTTTTCTTCAGACAGGAAAACGCTACGAAAAAGCTGAGGCGCATGTGCTCGTAGAAAAAATGCATGTCGCATTATCGACGATCGAGCAGTATCAAAATCAGGGGATAGAGGTCGTCTCAATTTTTGATGTAGCGTTCCCTAATAGAGCAAAAGTAGACGGCGATTACCCCGTGCTGTTGTTTTGCCGGGGCAATGTTTCTCTCCTCAATGCTGAAAAAGCATTGGCGGTAATTGGCACCCGAGATCCGGAAGAGTTCGTTGCAAAGTCGGTGTATCGTATCGCAACGCGCGCGGTTGAATCCGGTTTTTGTGTTATTAGTGGATTGGCGCTTGGCTGTGATGCGATTGCACACGAGGCAACTTTGGACGCAGAAGGCGAGACAGTCGCTGTTCTTGCAGGCTGTGTTCTGAAACCATCCCCGGCCGCAAATCGAGAGCTTGCTGAACGTATCGTGAAAAAAAACGGGCTGCTTGTTTCCGAGTATCCGCCTGGTACATCCGCTGACCGTTTTCGACTAGTGGCGCGTGATCGATTGCAGTCGATGTTCTCTGATGGTCTTGTGCTTGGACAAAGTACGCTGACTGGAGGTTCGATGCATGCTACAAAAGCGACATTGGGTTTAATACGGCCGGTGGGTGCCGTTGTTCAGCAAGGACGGGTTTTTGAAGGCAATACTTGGGCGATTGACAATGGTGCGTATGCTCTAAGTGATCGAGACGTGCTCGTGAACTTTTTTGAAGCATGTCAGTTAAATGCCAGGTCTATAGACGGACCATGATGGGCCACTGTTTGATCTAGCTAATACAACTATAGCCCGTCCATCAACTTAACCTCATCAGATACCTTCAGGTAGTCTGGAATCAACTGCCTCATTTGATCAACGATCTGATCCGGTTTCGTAACATCAAAAAATCGGCGCAGTTTTATAAGCGCGTGGGGACTGGGAAAAGACTACGCCACTTTGGTAAAAGGCACATAAAACACACTGTTAGAGCTGATATCTTTAGTGCGCTTGATAACCCCTACTAATTACTAAAGTATTGATTTTATTGGTTAAACGAAAGGTAAGACTTTTCATCCCTTTTTGCCTCTAAATTCAGTCACATTTTGGCTGTTTTTTAGGACGGTCCTAGAATAGCTAACTCTAACCATACTGAACATTACCTATGCTAGAAGAGCAGATATAACCAGTATAATAAATTGCGGCGAATATTAGACAATAGCGGACGTTCGTTAATTGGGCTGTGTATGTAGTAGTCAGAATTTATAAGAAAGCGGACTATCTGAAACGCCTCAATAACCGGCGCAGCTTTGCTGCGTGCGGCGCCGAAGGCACGTAGTTGATTGACTTATTACATGCATCACCGCATGAGTATCTTGGTAGTAATGATTGAAGGCTCATTTTCATAGCCTTTTGCAGCCAAAGCAGTTACTTTTTCTCGTATATCCTCTGGTGACAAGAAAGGCCAGCCTCTTGAATTAAAGAATTCACGTATTTCTTCGGACTTAGATTGATATACATTACCCGCAGCTAACCCTAGAGTAATTTCTGTGTTATTCGTACCCATGCCTAAATTAATTAAATCTTGTTTCATACGTGAAAAAACAACACTTCGATAATTATCACAAGTGAATAATTTATACCTACCTTCAGGAATCTCATGATTCTGCTGAAGCTCGCTAAATTTGACGCCTGGGGAATCGAGGTATGATTTAGCCTCGAAAGCAATGACCTGATTGTTCTCTGGCTTAAAGGCCAAAATGTCAACTTCTGGGCGAGGAATCGAGTGCTTACCAATATCACGCTTTTCTTGCTTAGTCAGATTTACTTTAAAAGACTGCCGAACCCAGTAACCTTCGTGCTCCAGCAATGTTTTTATTAATCCTTCAAAATAATCCACGTACTCTCCTATGCATGTAACAGTGTGTTTAACTAACTCTCCGGTCCGCTAAACACTTTATCTACGTTTTTTTCATTTCAATTTCCGCAATCATATCAGTTATTTACGATACTTGATGAGAAACCCATCATTGGAAAATGCGGATCGTTTGTTCGTATTTGTCTTTGTTGGCTTACGCGCATATCCGAACTTTTCTAGTTAAATCAATGTTTTAAGGATGCAACGAAGATGAGCAGATGCTGAGCGATAGCCAAGCAATCTAAATCATTATCAGGCAGAGTCCCGTAAGCTATTGCTTTGTATCGCCATAACGAAAACATTTTAAATGTCTGACCTAGGGGTTAAGTCGTATCCTAACCTCCCCGCTTTGGGTACTAAAGTCCAGCTTTGATCTACTTGACCCCGAAAAACCGGCCTCCAGCGCCTTCTTCTGGCGAGTATACATACTGCGATTTTGATTTATCTAAAGTAGGTTTGGTAACTAATGGAGCAGAGCCAGTTGACCTATTTTTTAATAGCTAAATTTCTGCGACTCAAACTTATATCTCGTCCTTGAGGCGGATGGACAAAAGATTCAAGGGATTGCTCTCTGACTTCCTCTAAGGCATCCAGTAAATCGAGGTGAGAGATAGCTTCGACTTGGTCTATCGACGTAATGTAATTGTCTAACTGATCTGTCTTAAGTTTTTTGTGCTCGATGATATAAGCGATTGAAGCCTGATTGACGGGAGAATAAATGACTTTCCAGAAATGACTTGGAACGAGCACGTTATTTCCAATGCTTTCAACGTCGCCCAGATAGAGTGGTCCTGCATAGACGTAAATAACCCCCAATTCGGTTGCATACTTTCGTTCCCTATTCTCAAGTCCCTTCCAAATTGCTCGGTTGTTTCCGGGTAATTGAGGGACGATGTTGCTCATTAAAAAAGAAGCAGAATTGGCCCTCTCAGAGGTATTGATACTGGCGCTATTGGCCAAGTGTCCTTGATCGTACACCGGCTCCTCATAGTCGGATGGGCGTGTCTGGTATTGAATTGGAATCTTGGGGTCAACTCGAAAGTTATTGGTTCTCTCAACACCGTTATTGGTGCTTTGAGACTCTAGTCGGTAAGCGACCCAATCAGCTGACTTGAGTCGGTAGTTATATCCGATCGCATAACCCTCGCGACAGTCGACCAAATCACTTTGTTTGGGTATGCCGAGAGCGAGATGAATGCAGTTAACTTGCACATGCTCGGGCGATTCATGGATAACATGCGAACATGAGAATAGAAAGAAGAAAAGAAGAGCAAAGGTCCCAATAAAGCGTGTTTTGAGGACAGCATCCATACTGCAAATAATTCCACTGACGAATTTAACGTGGTAAGAATCTTAATGTAAAACGATCAGGGTTACACCTTTACTATCGATGAACGACAACGTGTTTCATAAAATATTAAATAATGTCTTTAGCATAATGGAATGGTAGTTTGCGAACCCGTCATGATAGTCACGAATAACGGGGCGCGATCCAGGTACAATTTTTACGGATTATTTTAAAAAGATGTTATGGTTTCTCGCGTATCATGAAGATACCAGCTGACAATTTTTGTCGCTTTGCTTGAGATAATCGCGCATTACTTTAATTCGTGCATTTTGTCTTTTTAAATCACCTTCTTTATGTGCGTGAGTTTCAAATTATTATTAGATAATAAAAAAAGGGAATATGAATATGGATAAGTTGAGTTGGTTAATTCCATCTTTTGTTGATTTCTCGACTGAGCCCTTTGAGGTGCAGCTTAGCTCCATCTTTATCCTCCTGCTCATGATTATTTTTTCATGTTTTCTCCTGCATTCTTTTTACAATTATTCGAAGTCTAAAACGCGAGTTAAATGGCTTAAAAAAATATTAAGCGGAATCGACTCCGCAAATATTGCATCGAAAAGGGTCGACCTTTCCAAGCTTGCCAGAGATGAGTCGAGCGTTGACGGAGTCGGCCACCTTTGGCAAGAATTTGATGAGACCTTGATTGAGGTAAACCAAGACGGTCAACTCGGTTTATACAATACCTACGATTCTGCCCATTTTTTTAATTCGACGACATTAGCTAAAGGAATCACTGAAAATAGACTAGTTGCAGCAGTGCCTGGTTTTCTTACTGCAATCGGAGTCATAGGCACGTTTGTTGGTTTACAGATTGGGCTCTCTGAAATGAATATTTCTGAGGAGGTAAGCGTTGAGGAGATGAAAGATGGGGTTGCGGGGGTAATTGGTGGGGCGAAAGTTGCGTTTATGACCTCTGTATGGGGAGTCATGTTGAGTGTGATTTTTAACTTTGTAGAAAAAGTCCTAGAGCAAGATATTAGAGGCAGGATCTTTAAATTACAAAACACCATTGACGATATCTTTCCTAGATTAAGCCCAGAGTCCCAATTGCAAACCATTGCGGATAATAGCGTTGAATCTCGAGAGAGTTTACAGGGCCTTGCCGAGCAGATTGGTGTAAAAATGCAAGAATCGATGTTGACAGCAACCCAGGGAATTAGCGATGCGCTTGAGACGACCTTAAATGAAATTATGGCACCGGCCATAGATAAGCTAGTAAATGAAACGTCTGAGGGCAGTCAAAGGGCTCTTGAGGATCTTGTTTCAAAGTTCTTGGACAGTTTTGGTGAGCAGGGCTCTCAGCAACGCGCGGCTATGGAAAATGCCTCTGAGCGGGTTAATCAATCTATTTCAAGTATGAACGACACAATGGAGGCATTTGTTTCCAAGATGGATGCTTCTCAAGAAGCGTCCATCCATCGTGAGCAGGAGTTAACGGCGAATATTGATGAACAAATTAAATCCTTGACGGAAGGAATTTCAGAGCAAAGCAGGGTCTTATCAGAGTTTGTAAATAATCAGCTGTCTTCGCTGAGTAAATCCTTTGAAGAACGCGAATTAAAGGCAACTCAAAGATCCGAGGAGCGCGAGCACGCGATTTATGCTCAGACAAAAGCTATTTCCTCGAGCACCGAAGATTTAGTAGCAAAAATCGATTCTAGTATGCAATCCCATAAAGAGTCGTCAGATAAAATTCTCGAACAGGGACGGTCGTTGCAAAGCAGTATACAAACTTCTGTCGAGGCGAGTGCCGATGCTACCAATAGCATGAAGGCGTCCTCAAGAGAGCTGAATTCAGCTGCTGAAAGTATGAAATTGTTTAGTTCTCATGTTCGGGATGCAGGTAATACGTTATCTGGCGCGGTTAGAGAAGCGGTCGACAGCACGAAAGATTTAGCGAGCCAAAATCAGGAAAGCGCCCAGCGGATGGAAGCATTACGGAGTCAGTTATTAGAAGATACTGCTAAGTTCGAACATGTCGCAGATAAAATTAATAGCATGATTGATACCGCTGGCGGTACTTTCGAAGGTTTGAAATCAGCACAGAGTGAATATCTAAAAGAGTTAAAGAGAAACGTTTCAGAGCTTAGCACTGAGATGTCAAAGTTATTATCCGATTACGCAGAGCAGGCCAACACACAAACTGCCAATCACCTAAAGGTATGGGCCGATTCTTCTACAGATTACGCAGTTCAAATGAATAACGCCGCACGAGCTTTAAATAGTGTTGTTGACGAGATTCAAGACAAGGTTGGATCTTAGTAATGCGCTTCACTACGCCACCGGCAAAAGTAGACGAGGAAAATCCCTACTGGATTTCTTTTTCGGACTTAATGTCCGGCATTCTAGTAATTTTTATTCTTGCTGCCTTAGCTCTTATCATAGAGCTGACCCAAAGAACGGAGGACATTGATGAAAGTATTAAAGAATTAAAACAAGCCGAGCAAGTCAGACAAGATATTCTGAACGAAGTGAAAGACGCGCTCGATAAACAAAACGTCAAGGTGATAATTGCAGATAATGATACGGTCATACGTATCCCTGAGGAGACATTGACGTTTAAGTCAGGGCAGGACGTGATCCCAACGAGCATGCAAAAACCCGTCATGCTCATTGGTAAAGCGCTACATAATGCGATAACAAAAAATAATAGGTTTAAGTTCCTCGATACGGTTTTCATAGAAGGACATACGGATAGTATCCCGATCAAATTTGGTAAGTATTGGGATAAAGGAAACTGGGGGCTTAGTGCTGATCGCGCAATCACGATCTGGAACTTATGGCGCGAGTCACTCGAGGTCTTGCCGACATTTGACGGTTTAAAGAATAACTCGAATGAGAACCTATTCTCGGTCAGTGGATATGCGGCAACGAGAAGAGTTCAATTAGAAGAGAAAACTTCAGAGCAACGAGCAAAAAACAGACGAATTGATATTAGATTCACCGTGAAAAGTCCTTCGATCGCAAAGATTGAGGCAGTAAATGCGTTGAGTGAATAAGTTAAGGTGAAAAGTAAATGAAGATTGGCCTAAATCGGTTGTTATTTAAGCTACCCGATAAGATTTTCTCCGATAACTTGGCGACGATATCTAGTCTATCCTCAGATTTAAAAATAATGGCCAGAAAAGCGGGCGTCAATAACGATCAATTCAAGCATTCATGGGGAAAACTGTATAAAGCCATAGAGCAGAGAAGTCGCCTCGACGATCTCCTGGACAACAGGGTTGATATAAGAGCACTAGGTTTTATGCTAACGAGTAAACATAAAGAATATATAAAAATAACAAATAACACGCTCACTCAAATCAACCGAGCAGCGCCAAAACCGAGTACATTATTTTTAGAAAACTTTTTCCAATATTACCTTAATGATTTTGATCAGATAGATGATTTAAATCTTATATCTAGCTGGTTACGAGAGTCGCGAAAACTTAGAAATCTGAATTGCTGGTATGACCAGCATTTAATATCTTCAGATGGCCCTAAATGGCTGGCGAACTTTGCGATTTCAAAAGACAAAGATTTTGATCAAGTGCTCGCTCAGTTTGAATTAGATAGATTTCAGTCCGGCCAATTCATGGAGGCGGCCAAGAAAACTTACTATGTCGAGCAACTAAGAAATATTCCAGCGAATAAAAAGCATGACCTGCTATCAGAAGTTCAAAAACCGGAGGTATTTGAGTCTAGATACACATCTAGTGAATTGCTCGGACACCAAATCTTGCAAATACTTATCGAAAAGGCGCCTTATTATGACGTTCATGAATCGTGGGTAAGCACAGTAATGTCGATTGCTGGGGATCCTAGAGTCGCCGTCGGACATCCAAGATTCATTAAATGGTGGAGCCACATAGATAAAAAGCTTATAGACAAAGTAAAAACTTGGCTGTCAGCACTTGATTTAAAGCTTTTTTTAGATGCGCTAGAAAACTTTTCTTGCTCATCAATCGACCCTGATATGAAGCGAATGTATCCTTCCCGAAAAAGATTTCTCGAAGGTCTGCATGAGAAGAAACTTATAAAAAATACAAAATTGTACATGTCGCGGCAAATGGCTACCTACCTAGAGGGAGTATACGACAAAGAGCATCTCCCAGAGTATTCGCTTGTGGAAGATGGAGATAAGTCGATTATTTATGTTGATTTGGGAAGTGCGCATTTAGTTGAGGGCAGTCATCAATGTCAATTGTGGATTTATCGCGCTTTGCATGACTCTGCACCAATGTTTAAGTTTGGAAAACAAATCGAAAGCTACAGAAATTTGACCAAAGGGCTTCATGAATCGATGGAAGCTTTTGGAAATGGTGCATTTGATCATTTTACGCATGCGCCCAAGAATTTTAGCTGGCAAAAGAGAAGTATCGATAACCTCAAGCGGCTGGGTGTCTCTATTAATATGAAGGATGTTTTGACATCAGAAGATTATAGAGCTTATGTGAGAATACATGGAGTAAGTTGATGGCACTCACCGATCTAATAGGAAAATTGTTTAAAAAAAATGAGGACTCTGCTTCCTTTAATTTTTCACCAGATGAAATTGATGGCGCGTATTTCTCTGTCGACAATACTCTTCTTGGAGAGATAGAAAACGGAGTCGCAGACGATTGGGTAACCCAACAATACATCGTCTTAAAGATGCTCGAGGAGCAGGGTGCGGCTGAGATTATTCCGAACGGCTTTATTGTTCCGTCTGAGGTCATTGTACAACTTGACGATTACACTCGCTCAGTTTTGCCTTTACCTGATCCATGGGAGGGAACTGTTTATGCAAATATTCAAGGTAAAGCAGGCCGATCTAACTTTGGTATAGACTTATTTGTGAGTGACCCTGATGCTCGGAAAACGCTTAGCTATCATGTTCAGGGACCTGTTTTAAGGTTTGGGGAGAGCTATCAATATCTTCTGTCGAATGCACAATTAGGAATATTCGAGGCACAAAAAAAGCATTCCGAGTCTTCAAAGGATGAATTTGACGACCTTTTGTTTTTGCATAGTTTGCAAAATTGCCAAAAGCAAAACGCGAACATAAAGCTATCACATTTTGATAAGTTTCAAATTTATACGCCTGAAAAAATTGTCCTAGAGGCGCAAGTTGATGCGTCAGGTAATCTGATTTTATCTCCACAGATGGGACAGCAAACCTCGCACGATGATTTACAAAAAGTATTTGGCCAACTGGATGCGGATAGCGCCAAAACACTCAGGTTTGATAACGAGATAATTCTTCTGAACGAGGACAAGTTAAAGGCGGTTAGAGAGATTCTAGATAATCGAATTGTTCCAAAGTCTCGTGTTGAAGAGTTCCTGCGTAGTCCTACCGCTTTTTTAGATGCTTCTATGGTCGATTTAGAACTCGGATTTTCTCTTCGAGTTCACGGCGCTACCGCCTTTAGACATGCCTATTTCGGTGATGTAGACGACACGGGTATTGATTGGTTCGGTAAATCAATGACATCTGAAAAGGTTTTTCCTTTCACTGATGTGGCTAAGGTAGTGAAAGATACCGAAATGCTCAAAGATTTGGAGACTTTAGTATCAGACGCGACAAGCTCATTTGCCGACGAATTGAGCTTTGAGGGTAAAATATATGATATTTCTGATGACAAAGTAATAAAGAAAACCTGTGACAGCATCAGGAAAAAATTAGAAGGTGGTGCAGAGCAGGGTGATGACAGCCAAGAGTCGGATCGAGAGGGCGATCCAGACAAGGGAATAGAGACTGAGCTCAAAGAAGAGACTGTTGTTGTGGATATTGACTTGAATGATGAGATTTTGACTGAGAGCTCTCTTATTATCGATCAAAAGATTCATGACGTAAGCAGAGTCGGTGAGCTAGATTGGGCAAATTATATCCGGAAACCATACGAACATCAGGAGGTCGGCGTCAGGTGGATACTTGGTCTAATCGATATACAGCAAAGTGATTCGTTAATCTCGGGCGGACTTCTAGCAGACGATATGGGCCTTGGAAAAACATTTATGGCACTGTCAGCGATTGATCACCACTACAAGGAATTAAGAGCAGGTGATCATCCTTTAAAACCTGTTCTAATTGTTGCCCCCTTAAGTTTGCTTGAAAATTGGAGGGAAGAGGTAAGTAAAACCTTTTCAAACTCTCCGTTCAAAGACATTGTCATTTTACAGACAGACGGAGAATTAGGCAGATTTAAAAGTGGTTCAGTAGAAATTCGTTCTACCGCAAACGAGGATGACGAATTTGAGCCTAAATACTCTTTAAATATTGGTATAGGACATAGTGATAGGCTTGATATGCCAGAGCGTTTGATAATAACTACTTATCAAACATTGCGTGACTATCAGTTTTCGCTGTGCTCAATACCATGGAGTACGGTGGTATTCGATGAAGCGCAAAATATAAAGAATCCGAACGCCCTTCAAACAAGAGCCGCTAAGGGTTTAAACGCTGATTTTAAACTTGTAGCCACTGGCACACCTGTTGAGAATTCATTAGCAGATTTCTGGTGTTTAATGGATACCGCGATACCCGGTTATTTGAATACGTATCAGAATTTTAGATCAAAATATGTCGCTCCAATCTTGCAGGCAGCGGGTGATGAAATTGATGAAGTAAGAGCTGCAATAGGGAGAGAGCTTCGTCTGACAGTCGGCGCAATGATGCTTCGACGAACCAAAGAAGACAATCTAAAAGATTTACCATCCAAAACAGTTTATGTCGGCCTGGAGGGAAGCGAGTGGGAGTATCACCCTATGTTGCGTAGGGTAATGTCTGGTTATCAACAAAAAGTTTATGAAGGTGCAATCAGCTCATTCGATGACAAGAGTGATAACCACGTTCTAACAACATTACATCGTTTGAGAAACTCCTCATTGCATCCGAGACTTGCTGATGAGGGACGCTTAGATGCGCCAAAAACTAATCGTGAGTTACGCGCATTAATTGGTGAATCACAAAAACTCGAGAGCTTAATCGAGACTCTGGCGGAGATTCAAAAGAAACAAGAAAAATGTATTATTATTGTTGTGAATAAAAAGCTTCAAATGTTCGTAAGTTTAGCACTCGCAAGGACATTCAATCTCGCGCCTCTAACCGTAATCAACGGTGACTCGAAGGCGGTTGCAAAGAAGTCCTCAACACCAACCAGAAAGACATTGATCGCGAAATTTGAGGAAAAAAAGGGTTTTAACCTCATTGTTATGTCTCCCGTTGCGGCAGGCGTAGGTCTAACGATTATTGGAGCAAATCACGTCGTTCATTATGAGCGGCACTGGAATCCTGCGAAAGAGGCGCAAGCCACTGATCGAGTTTATAGGTTGGGGCAAAAAAAGGGTGTTCATGTATATGTGCCGTTGTTACATCACCCGGAAATGGAGTCTTTTGACGTTAATCTGCACCGTTTATTAACCAAAAAGTCTTCATTAAAAGATGCAGTTGTTACTCCTGAGGATGTTATTCCAATGCCGGAGGGCTTAAATGGGGCCGATTTTTTTACAGATGAACATTCGATACGAGTAAAAGATTTATCCAAGCTCAGTTGGCAACAATTTGAAGCGTTGACGCTTGAGGTTTTCTCAAAAAAATACAAAGCAGATAGTGCTTGGCTTACGAAAGAAGGTTCTGATATGGGGGCTGATGGGATACTTGTCACCGGGGACGATTTGATTTTAATTCAAGCAAAACATACAAAGTCTGGTTATGACGGCCACAAAGCGATCCAAGAAGTTTTGGGTGCGAAGCCTTTTTATACGGCTAAATTAGGTAAGGAAAAAGCTCATTTAATTTTTGTTACGAATGCTACAAAACTGTCTAAACGAACCAGAGAGGTTGCCGAAACCTGTAAGGTAGAGGTTATTGATGGTAAGGAATTAGGACGATTGTTGGACAAGAATGAAGTTACGTTTAGTACTATTATGAGGCGCTTGAACCGGAATCGATTAGTTGTAAATTAAGTAGAGAGGCGATTATTTGTTACACAAAAAGCCATAAGTATTGATAAGCAAGGTATTGATTTTATAAAGATGTTGTATGTTTTTTTATTACTCTCTATGACGTGCTCCACGGTATCTTTTGCTGAAACGGCTCCAAAAGATATTAAAGAATATATTGCTGAATATGAGGTTGAGCTGCTGTTTAATGGTTAGCGAAAATTACTGCGTCGTTTATGTCTACTCTTCTCACAAGGTAATGCTCATCATGATCAGAGTTAGCTATGCTACGACAGCCCTAAACAACAACCAAAATGTGACTGAATTTAGGGGTAAAAAGGGCTGAAAAGTTCTATTCGCCTTTTACACAATAAAATCAACCAGTCAGTAATTAGTAAGAGTTATGGAGTACACTAAGCATATGGATGGCCTTACAGTTTTAATCGTAATCTTTACTATAGCGGTTGTGTGGAGTGTTTTTGTTTCATACCGTAACTTTTTACAAGAAGAGAAAGAGCGATTACAGAAGGAAGCTGATGCGAAACTTAAAGTCAGGGAATATCAAGCGTTGATCGCTGCGCCGTTACAAGCTGATGCTTTTAGCTTTAAATGTTGGGGACATCCCAACAGAACCTTAGCTATGCGTTACGGTTTGTTGAATCAGAGTCACGCCGGGGGGCGATTAATCGAAAACGACACGATTCAGTTGATCAAACAAGGATACGTTAAAGGCTTTGAGGACAGAGGGCACTACTGGGCCAAACTCGTTGATTTTGACAATACGAAGGTAAGAGTCGTTATCGATGAGGGTGCTGACTATATTAATACGTTCTACCCAATTAATGATCGAGAATGGTTTGATAATTACGCGCCTGTTGAGCGTATTTTGAAAAACGCAGAAGCTTTCAGTTTAAAAGAATTAGCTAAATATCATCTCGATTTGGTCGTAATACCAGAGCTCAATAAACGCGGCGAAGTTAAAGAATAAGTAGAGTTTTTAGAGGCTCCCAAAAGTTCAAGTTAAAACTCCTAAACTTAAATATTTCTCTCTTTATTTAACTTGCGGTTAAAGTGCATCAAGGCAACTTTCTGCTAGATTGGCGTCAAGAAGCCATTATTACTAGAGATATTTTCACTGAAGCAATGAAAAGGTAATCCAACGATCCCAACACGATAGACGATTTTTATCGTTTACTCAGAAATGGAAAAGTTAAAGATCACGACGAGCTCAAAAGGGTGGTGCCGTCATTAGATAATTTCAAGTATAAGGGCAGATAGTGGGTTGCATTTATTGGAGGTAATAATCTGATTTTATTAGAAAGGATGCTTTGGACTGACTCTTGCCGAGAGTTATGGACACTAACAAGTCACCGTTTGGACACGAATCAATCTCGATATAAAAGTAATTTATGAAGCGGAGGGTCAACACGACAAATAGATGGCCCGCCCTTCAGGATTCGAACCTGAGGCCTTCCCCTTAGGAGGGGGACGCTCTATCCAGCTGAGCTAAGGGCGGTTGATATCATATAATACCCAATAATGACTTTACGCCAAAGTGGGCACATATGGATTGACCGCTAGCTTAGTAGAGGTACGTCTATCACGCCGTTTTCTCCTGCTTTGCTGAAGCAGGGATAGGTTTATACGTGGGTCAAAATTCGATGTAAATATATGGTTTTAGTGGGTCAGCTTTGGGTGCAAATCAACAGAATTCCATCTGGTTGCGGCAATTGATGCCGTTCTAATAATGCTTGTTGCCATTCGAGTGGGCGCATCTTTTCAATCCATATATTAATATTGTCTTTTTGCTTCTATGTCTGGGGCTAGCTACTTATCATGGACAATAAAATCTACTTTGTCACATCCACTACTGAGACATGCAACCAGTTGGTTAAGCTTTCCTAGCGTTGTTATGTCAATCTCATGACTTCGTCGCTGACTATCGTTCAAGTAAAACAAAACATCACTGCTTTCGCCATCTAGCTGCGACACCTGAACTTGAATGTTTTGTACCTGAGACTTAAAAAACTGCATTCCATTCTCTGGGAACATAATTTTTATACTTTTATCATCCCTATGAGTGAACGTAGCATCTTGATACTTTAATCCCTTAAAATGCCTAATTTCCTCAGGCCAAGCACCAGACATAATGTGCTTTCCTTGCAAATCTATAGTCCTAGGCGTGTAGTCTGCGATGGCAAACGCATTTGTTTTAATCTGCTCACAGTTTTTTATTGAATCACTCTCAGAATAGGCTAAGCCACTGGGCCAACAAATACTGTGGTTAGTGACCTGTTCAGGAGGTGAAATACGATATTTATCTTTTGGCAGTTGATCGAAAATATCATAAAGCAATGGCCCCGCTTTTGAACGGCCGTACTGACCAACGACAGGTGTTCCATCCGGTCGTCCAACCCATACAGCCACTGTATAATCAGGACTTACACCTACTGCCCAAGCATCTCGGTAGCCATAACTAGTACCTGTTTTCCAGGCGAGTTTTCTTCGGTACTTTGGCACCCTGAAGTTAGGGCCTTTATTGTCTGATAACACCTTCCAAACTATAAATGCTGCAGATTGACTAAGTAAGGGCAACTCCCTATATTCGCTCAAAACTGAAAGACTGGGTTTAATCACTTTACCCCGATTAGCAAGCGCAGAGTACAGTGAAAGTAAGTCCATGAGACTTACACCTGTTCCTCCCAAAATAATCGATAAATTATTGTCTAAGTGACTCAATTCAATTTCTGCGCTCGATAGTTTATTTACAAAATATTTCGAGCCAACTGCGTTTAGTAGTTGGACTGCTGCTATATTTTTTGACGCACGTAGAGCATCATCGGCAGGTATCATTCCAATGTATTTATCATCAATATTTTTTGGCTTATAGCCATTAAAATCATAAGGAATATCTGCCATTAAGCTGCGGCTATGAATGAAGCCTTGGTCTATTGCTAAAGCATAAACAAACGGCTTGAGCGTTGAGCCTGGCGATCGCTGCGCAAAAGCCATGTTTACGTGACCAAAACGCTGGCGATCTAAAAATTCAGCTGACCCTCTAAACGCCACAACAGAACCACTTGGGTTATGCAAAACAGCAAAGCTAAGTGAAGATTTTCTTGTTAACGATGCAATACTTGGTTTTAACGTTGTCTCTATACGAGTCTGTAGCTCCAAATCGATATGACTTTGCAACCTCCTCTGTTTAGTTCCTTCGGCATCTACTTTGAGATGTCGCGCCAGTAAGGGCACACGCTTTGGCGTTGGGTGCTTTTGTGCTAGAACTGGCGTATTCTCGATTAATTCTCGCTCTTCAGTTGTTATTACTCCGCGGGACGCAAGTATTTGTACCACTTCTTGACGAGCCTTGATTGCATTGTCCAGATGCTTGTCTGGTCTATACCTTGAGGGCGACTGAGGAAGTTTAGAAAGCAAGATTGCTTCTGATAGGTTTAGGTCTCTAGAGGATTTCCCGAAATACACTTGAGAAGCATATTCCACCCCTTTGATATTTCCACCAAAGGGGGCGTTGTTAATGTAAATCGTCAGTATCTGATCTTTACTAAGCTGATACTCCAACTTAATTGCAAGCATGATTTGCTGCAACTTTCCCAGAATAGTTCTATCGTAGTTTCCCACCATCCGAGCGGTTTGCATAGTAAGCGTTGATCCGCCTGAAATGATTCGCCCGCTTTTTACCCATTGCCATATCGCACGCAATAGGGCCGACACCTTTACCCCGTTATGATGGTAAAAATCATGATCCTCGTAGGCGATCATTAGGCGAAGATAATCAGAATTCACTTGGTTAAGCTGAATTGGGTACTGAAAACTCCCGTCACTTCCTCGAAACACCCTCAAGGGTTCGCCATTCGAGAATGTTATGACAGTGCTGTTCCGGTCAATATGCTGATATGAAATCGGGCTATAAAAAAAGTAAAGCAAGCCTATACTGATAACGATGGCAAGCACCGTTACCAGGCTATATTTGTTTTTCCTTGCTCGGAACATCACTCAACGGTAATCGTTTCTAGATCTCCATACGCGATGTAGAAGTTATAAGGCTTATACATATCCTCTAAGTAACTAGGAGGTACTTGGTAGGTCCCTGGAACTTCTGCCCTGATCACATAGCTATATACCGCGCTTTGTGAACTTTTATTATCCCCCAACAGGTCGTGCGACATGACATAGCGATCATTACGATACTCGGTCATGTTGAATCCAGGGTTAATATCACGCTTGGTGGAATAGAAATCGATATATTTGATGTGGGAAGTATCAATACTCTGATTGAGATCTGGATTTTCAAGCGCGAAGCCGCCCGGCATCAAATCTACTGCCATCGCATTATGGATCGAGCCGTTATAAATAATCTCATTAACGACCACAATTCTTTGTCCAACTTTAATGGAGTCACCCTTAAAGAGGGTACCGTCTGAGTTATAGAGTGTTCTTTTATGGCGAGCTCGAAGTCCATTCACCTCTGACTCTCTTCCTTTAGGTAAGCCAAATACGTTTGCAGAAACAAATAGCGGGAAGTCATTATCATTAATAACTTCCAATACTGATGCTTTAAAACGATTAGAAGTCAGATCAATTTCAAGCGGATGTGGCCGCAAAATAACATTAAAATCTTTTGCAAGACTTTTCATTTTATCTGCATATGATGAAATAGTAGAGAACTCGGGATAAACAGTGGTAATCCATAATATAGTCTTTTTACTATGATCA
>ENA-OSET01001021-OSET01001021.1-sediment-metagenome-genome-assembly--contig:-NODE-1021-length-30082-cov-9.202233_pt1 | contig 30082 bp, 32 predicted proteins | sample MGYA00237882_ERZ534229 | MGnify/ENA primary metagenome ERZ534229 (study PRJEB26408, sample SAMN06266212) | sediment metagenome | isolation source: Hudson Canyon methane seep mesocosm | place... | reverse complement strand
CCCGACCTTGGCAAGGTCGTGCTCTACCAGCTGAGCTATTCCCGCTAAGAAAGATGTGCATTATAGGCGATTATTTTCGACTGTCAACCATTAGATTTCATTATTGGCCATGCTGCTTTCAAATAACTCCACATCGAGCTTATCGTAAGTGCAGATGCCACATAGAGTAAGGTTATGCCAATCTCATATATTGGCAAGCCAAATAATGAGTTATGAAAGATTAAGCAGCCAATTGAAAGCATTTGAAATGCGGTTTTTAACTTACCAACATATGAAACTTTCACAGCATTTCTCTGGCCAACTTCAGCCATCCACTCACGTAATGCGGAAACTGTTATTTCACGGCCAATGATAATAACCACCGGAATAAGCACATACCACTCCGGTGTTTTAAATAAAACTAATACCAAGGCGATAGCTACAATAAGTTTATCTGCCACAGGGTCAAGAAAGGCGCCAAAAGCTGAAGTTTGATTCCACTTTCTAGCTAAATAGCCATCCAACCAATCAGTTAACGATGCAATGACAAAGACAATCGTTGCCCATATTGAGGCCGTTTCATAGGGTAAGAAATAACAGCCTATTAAAACAGGAATCAGTGCAATGCGTAATAAGCTTAGAATATTGGGAAGATTAAACATAAAATCCACTTAGTAATATTAATTGAACAACATAGTAGCATCTAATGCGTTTATTTCTCACCATGAAATACATCATATATTTTTTGGGCCAGTGCTTCACTAATGCCATCAACACGCGCCAAGTCTTCTACCCCAGCTCTTTTCACTTCTTGTAAACCACCAAACTGTTGTAATAACTTTTGCCGACGTTTAGGTCCCATGCCTGCAATGCCTTCTAATGGCGATGTTCTGCGAGCTTTTGCTCGTCGTTGTCTATGCCCTGTTATGGCAAAACGATGGGCTTCATCTCGAACCTGCTGCAAAAGGTGTAAGGCAGGTGAATCTGCCGGTAAATCAACTTCACCATCTCGACCAACAAGAAACAATGTCTCTTCTCCAGGCCGACGCTCAGGGCCTTTGGCGATACCCAAAATATCAATATCAAGTTGTAACTCTGCCATCACCGCCTTAGCTTCTGTTAACTGCCCTTTACCACCATCAATCAATAATAAGTCTGGCCGTTTACCCTCGCCTTTCTTTAATCGTGTAAAACGACGTGTCAGGGCTTGATTCATGGCCGCATAATCATCACCGGGGGTAATACCTTCAATATTGAACTTACGATAATCACTTTTAATCGCGCCTTCTAAACCAAACACCACACATGATGCGACCGTTCTCTCACCACTGGTATGACTAATATCAAAACATTCCAGCCGTTTTGGCATTTCATCTAATTCTAGTGCATCTTGTAATTTTTCAAAACGTTGTAATAAATTAGCGCGACTACTCAAACGTTGATTAAGACTAATTTCGGCATTGGTAATAGCCATCTTCATCCAGCGCACACTAGTACCACGTTGCGGGCAGCGTAATGACACTCGGTGTTGTGACTCTGACTTCAACACCTCTTCTAATAAAGCCATGTCTTCAGGCGTATGACTTAATAAAATCTCGACAGGAATATCTTTGCCTAAATAATATTGTGGAATAAAGGCTGACAGCAGTTCTTGCGGTGAACTATCGGATGAGCCTTTAGGGAAATAAGATTTATTACCAAGACTACGCCCGCCACGAACGAAACAAACTTCAACAATAGCGATACCATCGGTCACTTTGGCTGCCAACACATCTAAATCGCCTTGTTCAGTACTGACATATTGACGTTCTTGAATCCGGCGCAGACTAATTATCTTATCTCTAATCACCGCCGCTTGTTCAAAATCCAAGTTATTAGAAGCAGCTTCCATCTGGCTGGATAACGCTTCCATTACCTGCTGGTTTTTGCCTTCTAAAAATAGAATGGTGTGTTCTATGTCTTTCTTATAATCTTGTTCAGAAATAAGACCCACACAAGGTGCGGTGCAACGTTTTATTTGATGCTGTAAACAGGGACGTGAACGATTTTGATAATAGCTATCATCACATTGGCGAACAGGAAAGAGCTTTTGTAATAAAGCTAAACTTTCTCTTACCGCACCAGCACTTGGATAAGGGCCAAAATATTTTCCTGCTTTGCGTTTAGTGCCACGGTGCAGGCTAAGCCGCGGGAATTTATCTGCTGAAATATGCAGGTAGGGATAGGTTTTATCATCTCTTAATAAGATGTTATACCTTGGCATCAACTCCTTGATCAGATTATTTTCAAGGATCAGTGCTTCATTTTCAGTATGGGTAACCGTAGTTTCAATGGTGGCAATTTGTGCCACCATGACACGTGTTTTAGATGTTAAACCTGTTTTTCGAAAATAACTGCTAACACGTTTTTTTAAGTTTTTTGCCTTACCAACATATATAACCGTGTCGGTATTGTCGATCATACGATAGACACCGGGACGACTCGTTAATGTTTTTAGAAATGCTGCTGAATCAAACTCAACATCTGCACTTTGTTCTTCTTCAGCCATTGTTGTAGACAAAGTTATTCATATTAAATAATGACTTAACTCTTAATCGTCTTTTTTAGGAGAGTATTGGCGTTTATAACACTTATGAGCTTGGTAAAAACTATTTACTGAGAAACCTAATAATAGCACCGGTGCAATCATTGCCACCATGCCTGAATCTTTAAAGAAATAAAACAAGCCCGCAGCTATCACTAACTCAACGGTACCAATCACTTTGAGTAATACAACATTTTCCGTACGCTTCATCATTGCCATGACAATCGCCTCACCATCTATTAAAGTGTGTGCATTATCACACAATAATCATGGTTTATACCTGTAATCATTAGATATTCAAAAAAGAAATCTTCGTCATCCTCGCGTATGCGGAGATCGATGGGAAGTAGAACTAGCGACAATCCTTGGATTCCCGCATACGCGAGAATGACGGACTGGTGTAACATCATATTATTTTCTACAGATTTATTTCGCATGGGCATAGGTATAAACAAGTAAATAATGTCCATTTCCATTTCATATTCAATTAACGGTATGTCTCCTCGTTTATTTGTGGGAAAATGACCTCTTTAAATATAGTATATAGACGATAAGTAATGGCCTCAGCCACCACATTTAATCCATTAAAACCTCAACTGCCAACAAAAAAGACTGCCCTGTTTCGGGCTGGACAGCTCTATGGCAGCGCGCAAGGTTTATTGCTCGCTCAAACAGCTCTGCAACATGATGGCCCATTACTTGTTTTAACTGACGATACCGCAACAGCACACCGCCTTGAACTCGATGCTCGTTTTTATCTCGGTAAAAATGACTTACCCATCTTACATTTCCCTGATTGGGAAACATTGCCTTACGATACCTTCTCACCGCATCAAGATATTGTTTCAGAACGCTTAGATACCCTACATCAACTGCCCAATTTCAAACGTGGCATTTTGCTGGTTCCCATTTCAACCATCATGCACCGCCTTGCTCCACGTGAGTTTTTAGAAGGCAATACCTTAATATTAAAAACCGGTGATACCTTTGATATTGAAGTATGGCGCAGTAAATTAGAAAAAGCCGGTTACCGTTATGTTTCACAGGTAATGGAGCATGGTGAATTTGCTGTGCGTGGGGCAATAATCGATCTTTATCCGATGGGTAGTAAACTGCCCTTTCGCATCGATTTATTTGATGATGAAGTTGATACCTTAAGAACATTTGATCCAGAAACACAGCGTTCTATCGAGACCATTGATTCTATTCAATTATTGCCTGCACGTGAATTCCCCGTTACAGATGACAGTATTCAACGTTTTCGTCAGCAGTTTCGCGAACACTTTGATGGCGATCCACAGCGTAGTCTTATTTATCGTGAAGTCAGCCAAGGCAATATGCCGGGGGGGATTGAATACTATTCACCTCTGTTTCTTGACAAAACAAATAGCCTAATTGATTATCTGCCTGATAACACACTGCTGCTTAATATTAATGACCCTCATCATGCAGCAAACAGTTTCTGGCAAGAAATTAATCAACGTTATCAACAACATCAAGTCGATACTGAAAGACCCTTGTTGGCACCGCAGGATATGTTTTTCCCTGTAGAAGAACTATTTTCCACTTTCAAACAGTATCAAAGAATCCATGCCCAAACATTCGAGCTAGATGATAGTGCCGGTAATCAAAACTACAGCACGGTTATTCCACCACAATTGACGCTAAACGCCCGCCAAGATAGACCGTGTGATGCCTTGCTACAGTTTCTTGATAACTTTGATGGTCGCATCCTATTTGCTGCCGAAACAGCTGGTCGCCGTGAAACCTTACTTGAGTTGCTACGTGAAAATGATATTCAGCCCAAAGCATATCAAAATTGGGATGAATTTTTAACAGATGATGAAGCACTCGGTATAACCGTTGCACCACTTGAACATGGCCTTGTTTTACCTGAAAATAAAATTGCTGTTATTGCTGAACCGCAATTATTTGGTCAGCAAGTTATGCAACGCCGTCGGCGTAGCCGCAAAAAGCGTGACTCTGATGCCATTATCCGTAACCTGGCCGAATTAACCATTGGTGATGCAGTGGTGCATGAAGATCATGGTGTCGGTCGTTACCTTGGCTTAGAAACAATAGATGCAGGTGATGTAGCAACCGAATATGTGACCTTAGAATATGCCAAAGGTGACAAACTCTATGTCCCTGTTTCAGCCTTAGATTTAATTAGCCGTTATTCTGGTGCGTCACCTGAGCTTGCTCCCTTACATAAACTCGGTTCAGGCCAATGGGAAAAAGCACGTCGTCGAGCAGCTGAAAAAGTACGCGATGTTGCCGCTGAATTACTGGATATTTATGCGCAGCGCGCAGCGCATAAGAAAACGCCACTTAATGATCCAGATGAACACTATATTAGCTTTGCTGCGGCCTTCCCCTTTGAAACAACGCCCGATCAGCAAGATGCCATTGATGATGTTTTAAAAGATATGACATCAGATACACCAATGGATCGCTTAATTTGTGGTGATGTTGGTTTTGGTAAAACTGAAGTCGCCATGCGAGCGGCTTTCCTCGCTACACAGTCTGGCAAACAAGTGATGGTATTAGTGCCAACCACCTTATTAGCCCAACAGCATTATGAAAACTTCAAAGATCGTTTTGCCGACTGGCCAGTCAATATTGAAGTCATGTCTCGCTTTCGTTCTAAGAAACAATTAGATGGTGTTAAAGATGCAATGAGCGATGGTACTGCCGACATTATTATTGGTACTCATAAACTCATTCAACAAGATATTAACCCGAAACGATTAGGTTTATTTATTCTTGATGAAGAACACCGTTTTGGTGTGACACAAAAAGAACAAATTAAAAAGTACCGAGCTGAAATTGACGTGCTGACACTCACGGCAACACCTATCCCTCGTACATTAAACATGTCGATTTCCGGTATTCGTGATCTCTCCATTATCGCCACACCACCAGCACGCCGTTTAGCGATAAAGACCTTTGTGCAACAATGGGATGCAGAGAAGATTCGCGAAGGCATGCTGCGTGAGATTAAACGTGGTGGTCAAGTCTACTTCCTACATAATAAAGTAGAAGATATCGATCGTATCGCCCGTGAAATTGAGCAAATTATTCCCGAAGCAAAAGTCCGTGTTGCTCATGGCCAAATGAGAGAACGTGAACTTGAACAAGTCATGCTTGATTTCTATCACCAACGTTTTAATGTGCTTGTCTGTACCACCATCATCGAAACAGGGATTGATATTCCATCAGCCAACACTATCTTTATTGATCGTGCTGATAAATTAGGTTTGGCCCAGCTTTATCAAATTCGTGGCCGTGTGGGTCGTTCTCATCATCGTGCTTATGCTTATTTGATTACACCACCACAAAATGCAATGACTAAAGATGCAGTGAAACGCCTTGAAGCCATTGAGTCTATCGAAGACTTGGGTGCAGGATTTACCCTTGCAACCCATGATATGGAAATTCGTGGTGCTGGTGAATTATTAGGTGATGATCAAAGTGGTCAAATGCAAGAAATCGGTTTTGGTCTTTATAATGAGTTACTTGAACGTGCCGTGTCAGCACTTAAATCAGGACAAGATCCAAGCCTAAACATCAGTGACCGTCAATTTATAGAAATAGACTTACATGTTCCGGCACTGATCCCTGCTGATTACTTACCTGATGTCCATACCCGTTTAGTGCTTTATAAACGTATTTCAGCAGCGAAAGACAATGAAGCTTTGCGTGAGTTACAAGTTGAAATGATCGACCGTTTTGGCCTTTTACCCGAACAAATTCAAACCTTATTTGCCATCCATGAATGCCGTTTCAAAGCGAAACAAATCGGCATTCGAAAAATTGATGTTTATGATCAAGGTGGGCGTATACTCTTCGATAAAGAGCCTAATGTTGAGCCAATGACTATCATTCAACTTATTCAATCACAGCCTGCTCGATTCAAACTAGATGGCCAAGATAAATTACGCTTTATTGCTGATATGCCCGATGCAGATAGTCGTTTAGCTATTTTGAATACGGTTCTTGAGGCACTTGCAAACTAACACCACTTTTTAACCCATAAGGAAATATAATAATGGAAGATATTCAGTACGGTGGATTTTGGATTAGAACTGGGGCAGCAATCATTGATAGTCTTTTATTGCTCATTATCATCATGCCCCTACTCACGAGCATATATGGTTATGAATATTGGTTAGAAGAACAACTGATCAGCGGCAGTTGGGATGTACTGCTCAACTACATCTTCCCAGCTATTGCAGTACTTGTCTTCTGGAGCTATAAATCTGCCACCCCTGGGAAAATGGGTACAAAACTTACCATTGTGGATGCTAAAACCGGCGGCAAACCAACAACACAGCAATTTATTATCCGTTATATTGGTTATTACATAGCCACCATCCCTTTAGGTTTAGGTATATTCTGGGTTGCATTTGATAAACGTAAACAAGGCTGGCACGACAAAATGGCCAATACCGTTGTAGTTAGAAATGTGCAAACAGAAACGGTTCGATTTGATGGTTAATGTTTTGTGAGGAAATAATATGTTTAAAACACTATTTCTTACCGTCTCCACAACTATTACCGCATGTACTTTTATTGCATCGTTATTTTTAAATAGTATCTTAGGCTCATTTGGTTTGGTCTCAACTTCAATTGAATCTCTAAATAAGCTGCAAGACTCAAAAAAAGTAGTCGAGCAAATGAAAACTCGGCACAAGGCTAAAAAGAAAAATTTCTCCAAGAAATTCACTAAAAGAGCGGGCGCCAAACTCTCATCAACCGCCACCTCTGCCATTCCAATCATTGGCGTGGTAGGTGCTATCGTAGCAGTGGCAGGTTTGGAGGCGAGTTATTACTGTGAAGATAAAAAAGAACTACAAGAAGATGAAAACCTATTATTTGGTACAAATGAGTCCTTTGATAATGAACAATGCCTAATAGAGGCTCAAGAAGACTCTAAAGTAATGATCGCAGATGCCAAAGATGCAGTCTCTCAATCATTCAATGATGCTTGGGATTCACTGTCCGAATAAAAAGCAAAGCTCACTGCTAAATCCGTTACTACAATTATCACCAGTCCCGGTCTTAAGATTTACCCTCATTCCCGATCCTGAGAATAACCGTCATTCCCGCATGTTTCTAGCGGAAATCCACCACCTACTTAATCTCAACTTTATTACCTGTTGATGCTGCAGCCAATGCAGCAGTAATGACTTTACAATTCGCTTTTGCATCAGCAATAGATAATGCGGGTGTTTTGCCATTTAATACACAATCACTAAAGTGCTCTATTTCAAGGTCAAAATGATTGGCAGCGGCTAATTCCATCGTATGTCGTTCACCCGTATCAGTCCACCATGTCACTACTGGCAAGTCATCAGGATTATTCCAGACAGTTTCACATTTAACCCCTCCAAGCGTGCCAATAATTTCATATTCGCTGCGTCGGGCACGTTCAAAACTCATATCAAAGTGGGCAAACCTGCCATCACCATAATCGAGCACACCACTTAGGCTTACATCTGCACCATGTTCATTTAATTTGGCCACACTAACAACAGAGAGAGGATCACTTTCAAACCATTTTCGAGCGGTATGAATAGCATAAGGTCCAATATCCCACATGGCACCACCACCCTGTTCAATATCACGAGTAATACGATATAAGCGTGCTGGTTTCATTGGGAATGAAAAACACGTTCTGACAGTCCGTACCTCACCAATTACACCTGAATCAATAAGTTGATGTACGGCATCGTGCTGCGGGTGAAACACATACATAAACCCTTCCATAACAACGACATTATGTTTGGTCGCAGCGGTTTCAATGGTTTCAATATCAGCTAAACTGAGTGCCATCGGCTTTTCAATTAGAACATGTTTTCCTTGCTCAATAGCCTTTATTGCCCACTCTGTATGCTCTTCATTTGCCATCGGTAAATAAACAGCATCAATGTCAGGATTATTTAATAATTCATCAGGATTATCTAAGACCAAAACATCTGTTTCTTGAGGCGCATATTTTGCCAAAACCTCAGCGGCGGCACCTTGTCGTCGACTTGCAATAGCTACTAATTGTGCATTTTTTGCTTCAACAATAGCCGGCATCAACCGTTCATTAACTCGTGCTGCCCCAAGGATTCCCCAACGTAATACTGATTGATTTGTCATGATTTTATCCGTCTATTTAAGTCCATAACATCATAACCATTTACAAGTCAGTATAAAACCCAGTAATTTTAGTGTTTTTATATGCTTCTTTTTAGCCTATGCTAATGGGATTATTGTTAACACATAAAGGGGTCTTCTATGACTATTGAAGTTGGACAACGCTTACCTACTGGTAAATTAACTGAATGTAATGAATTTGACCCTGTAAATGGATGCCCGACCAATCCACAAGCTCAAGATATTGCTGAACTCAGTAAAGGCAAAAAAATCGTTATTTTTGGTGTTCCTGGTGCTTATACACCTCTTTGTTCAGCCCAACATTTACCGGGTTATGTTGAATATGCTGATCCGCTTATCGCTCGTGGTGTTGATGAAATTTGGTGTATGGCGGTCAATGATGCCTTTGTTATGGCTGCTTGGGGTAAAGATAATAATGCCGCTGGAAAAGTACGCATGATGGCAGATGGTAGTGCTGAGTATACAAAAGCATTAGGCTTAGATCGAGACCTAACGGCTGGTGGCATGGGAGTTCGCTGCTTCCGTTTCGGCATGATTGTCGATGATGGCATCGTCACTTACTTAGGTATTGAAGGTTCAGGTGAGTTTGGTGTTTCTAAAGCCGAAACACTATTAGAGCAACTGTAAAACACTATAGTCCAAGTCTGAATCGTCGGGCTTGGACTATTATAATTCTAATACTGCACCATGTTCAGCCATCAAAACACTTGTCGCTAATTGGTGAAATATCCCATGCTCTACAACGCCGGGAACAGAATTTAATAATGTATTGATCGCCTGAGCATCAAGATGCTCCTCAAAAGTCATATCCAATACCAAACTACCATGTGATGTCACTGCTAACCCATCACCAGTAGCATTAGGTCGTAACTCACCTCTCCCACCGAGGTCTTTTAATCTACCTTGCACAAGTTGCCAAGCAAAGGGCATTACTTCAACGGGAATAGGAAACTTTTCACCAATTTTTTGTACCCGTTTGCTGCTATCGATCATCACAATCATTTCTTTGGCCACATGAGCGAGTAATTTTTCTCGCACTAAATCTGAACCACGGCCCTTTAATAATGTAAGGTCTGGACTAACTTCATCCGCACCATCAACATAGAAATCAAGTGATGTTAAATGTTCAATGGCAATAAGATTGAGACCTAACTCTTGCGCCTTAATCGTACTAACAGTGGAGCTTGCGACCGTAGTAACATTCAAACCTTCCTGTTGTTTTCTTCGTGCTAGCTCTTCAATAAAGTAGTTAGCTGTCGAGCCCGTTCCCAGACCCACTGTCATGCCATCTTGTACAAACGCAGCAGCATGAAGTGCTACCGTTTGTTTATCATTGATTGCTTGAGACATCGTCTATTACTCCAATTTCTATTGGCAAACTGCTTAGACTCAGCATACCATCTCACCATAATAAATATACGAAGGAATATAGCGTGGCTAAACTTGACTCAATTATCAGAGAGATTGAAGCTAAGACTGGTGCTTCATTAGACGGCTATCACTTATCTAGTGTAGGTGGTGGCAGCATTAACACAGCCTATAAATTACAAGCCAGTGAACATGCTTACTTCATCAAACTTAATCAACCGCATCTTGGCGCTATGTTTGAAGCTGAAGCGCATGGTTTAGAAGAAATGCGCGGCTTAAAGTGTATTCGTATTCCTGAAGTAATTTGTTATGGGCAAGGTGATGGTCACAGTTACTTAGTATTGGAATATATTGAACTGGGGAGTTTACGTGGTAATGCTGGCAAGTTATTAGGTAAACAATTGGCTCAATTACATTCTCATAGCCAAGCATTTTTTGGTTGGGATATTAATAATACGATTGGTAGTACACCTCAATATAATGACCGTGAACATGATTGGCTGGCTTTTTGGCAACAACATCGCTTAGGCGCACAGCTTAAAATCGCCGCTAAAAATGGTTTTCATGGTCGCTTACAAGACAAAGGACAAGACCTTATGGAAAAGCTGCCCACTTTTTTTGAGGACTATACACCTACACCTGCACTACTTCATGGTGATTTATGGGGAGGTAATGCTGGCGCAGACCCACAAGGAAACCCGGTGATATTTGATCCTGCCTGTTATTACGGTGATCGTGAAACGGATATCGCAATGACAGAACTATTTGGTGGTTTTGGCCACGATTTCTTTTCGGCCTATCAGGCAGAATACCCTTTAGACTCTGGATATAAAACTCGAAAAACACTTTATAATCTTTATCATATTATTAATCACGTTAATTTGTTTGGTGGTGGCTATTTAGGCCAGGCTGAATCAATGATCGACCAATTACTAGCTGAGGTATAAAAAACCTTACACTTATATCTGGTTCTTTATTTTTGATATTAGCTTCTCACTTTACCGTTAGCATCGATATTGTGAAATCAACTTATGTTTGTTCATTAATGGTCGGTAACCGTGGAATAGATATTGCTAGTATTCTACCTCTCAACAATAAATAATTAACATGATCTAGCACCATTCAACATCAAAAACAAAGGCTTAGCAGAGTACCGTTAATTATAATAATAAACAGCTTATCGCCATAAAAGCGGCAAGTAGGGTCTGTTTCTGCCGTGTGGCTTTAAATTAATGAGAATGAGTAACATTCAAAGGGTTGAAAATGAGAACATTTAAAATTGGTAAACGACTAATATTGGGCTTTGCCATATTAGTTATTTTGGTTGCAATATCATCTTTTAATGCAATTTTTCAGATAAACTCTATCGAACAACAAGCTCAAAAAGTGGTTGAACTTCGTTTACCAACAGCTCAAGCAAGTGCAAGTATCCTTAATGGTGTGAACCATGCTCTAGCCGCCTTGCGTGGTTGGATGATTCTTGGTAAAGATAAGTTCAAGAATGAACGTGCCACTGCATGGGAGACTGAGATTAATAATTCTTTAGCTACGCTAGAGAAAATGTCAGTTAATTGGACTAACCCAGAGAATGTGACTCGTTTAGAAGAGCTTAAATTATTACTTAATGAGTTTGCTACACAACAACAAAAGATTGAAGATATTGCACAAACAGTACAGAACACTCCCGCCTTAGAAATGTTGTTTGAACAAGCCGTTCCCCAAGCTTCAATTATGTCTAAACAAATTACCTTGATGATTGATTTAGAAGCAGCACTAGATGCAACGCCAGAGCGAAAGGCTCTATTAGGGATGATGGCAGATGTTCGTGGGACTCTTGGTTTAGCATTAGCAAATATTCGAGGCTATCTCTTGTCTGGTGAAGACAAATACAAAAAGAATTTTGAAACGCTATGGATGAAAAACGATAAACGTTTTTCTGACTTGAAAAGAAATAAATCATTACTTAGCTTCACTCAGGCAAAAGCATTTAGTACTTTTGAAAATGCCAGAAATATTTTTGTTGTTATCCCACCTAAAATGCTAGAAATGAGAGGCCAAGAAGACTGGAATCTGGCGAACTATTGGTTAAGCACTAAAGCGGCACCTATTGGCTTTAAAATTAAAGTCATTTTGAAACAGATGGCTGATAACCAGGCAATATTATTAGCTGATGATGCTGTGCAGATGACTGCAATGGCTGAAAAAGCGGGCATAATTTCATGGATACAATTATTGATAGGTCTGTTAGTGGGACTGATTGCTGCAAAGGTTGTCACCAATAGCATTGTGTCACCAATCAATAAGTTGAAAGAGGTGGTTGCTCGGGCTGAAAAAAATAGTGATCTTACTGTCCGTGGAGATACGAAAGGTGAAGATGAAGTCTCTGAAATTGCTGCTGCTTTTAATGACATGATGAAGGTGTTCCAACAAGCATTGAATGATATTTCGAATGCAAGTAATCAAATTGCTTCGGCATCAGGTGCAACATCTGTTGTTACAGAGCAAACAAGTGCAGCGGTAAAACAGCAGCAGACAGAAACAACACTCTTAGCAACAGCAATGAACGAAATGTCTCTAACCGTGAATGAAATTGCTAAGAACACAACGCAAACATCTGTTGCGTCTGATGAAGCAATTAGCAATGTAGATACAGGTTCTCAAGCCATGCAGGGAACCATTGCTACTATTCAGGAATTGGCCACTGTTATTTCGCAAACAAGAGGAACAATTACAGAACTAGAGCAACGAACAATTGATATTTCTAGTGTGTTAGATGTGATCAGTGGTATTGCAGAGCAAACAAACCTATTAGCACTGAATGCAGCTATTGAAGCGGCTCGGGCCGGAGAGCAAGGTCGTGGTTTTGCTGTAGTTGCCGATGAAGTAAGAGCATTAGCAAGTCGCACACAAGATGCGACAGGTGAAATTACTAAGATGATAGAGCAGTTGCAGCAAGGATCGAAGCAGGCAGTTTCTTCTATGAATGAAAGTCAAAATCAAGTAAGTAGTGCGGTTGACCAAGCCAACTCTACCGGCGATTCATTAAATACAATTACTGATGTTATTCACCAAATTAATGGCATGAGTACACAAATTGCGACGGCGGCAGAAGAACAAGGTGCTGTTGCAATAGAGATTAGTCACAATGTATCAAGCATTAATGATGCGGCGGAACAAACTGCAGATGCAACATCGCAAATATCACAATCAAGTCAGGATCTAGCAGGACTCGCTTCAGGTTTAAATAATTTAGTACAACGCTTCAAGGTATAATGACTACAAATTGTTCTGATTATATATGTGTGCCAATCGATTCAGGCTTGCATAAAATCACATAGGGCAGCTAAAATTTTAGTTTCCTTATTAATCATCAAGATAGGATTATATGAAACAGATAAAAGTGCTTTTCGTTTGCATGGGCAATATATGTCGCTCGCCCACGGCCGAAGGCGTATTTAATAAAGTTGTTCAGGATATGGGAACAAGCAATCGTTTCTTGGTCGACTCGGCTGGCACACATGCCTATCATATCGGCGAACCCTCTGACTCACGTTCACAACAAACGGCTCGTGGACGAGGTATCGACCTGTCTAAAATCCGTGCTCGTAAAGTAGCGCCTGCTGATTTTGAATATTTTGACCATATTCTTGCCATGGATAGTGATAATTATCATATCCTTATCTCCGCGAGCCCAAGCGAACATCAACATAAAGTATCACTTTTCTTAGATTATGCAGTCGAACGTAGTGAACAAGATGTTCCTGATCCTTATTACGGTGGTCCTAATGGTTTTGAGCATGTTTTTGACTTAGTTGAAGATGCTTCTAAGGGTTTTTATTATACGATTATGAAATAAATGCCCTGCTTGCCTTCCACATAAGCCAACACCACGGTATCATGGCCCATTTAAAATTTGACCTTTAATATAAGGGATTTCCATGTTGAAACAGCTGCAATCTAAGCACTCGTTAATAACAACACTGATTTTCAGCTTGTTATTATTTGCTTTCCCCCAAATTTCATTCGCATCTGCTGATGTGAAAATGTTGGATCTAACTACTCATTGGGTCGGTTATGCATCCCTTGTTGTCTTCGTATTAGCCTATATTTTGGTTATTGCAGAAGAAGAAATTCATATGCGGAAATCTAAACCCGTCATGGTTGCTGCCGGTATTATCTGGGCAATGATTGCGGTTATCTATGCAGGACAAGAAGATACCGCATTCCATCATACTGCTGAGATTATGATTCGTCATAACCTTTTAGAATATGCTGAGTTACTATTATTCTTATTAGCAGCTATGACATATATCAATACAATGGGCGAACGTGGTGTATTTGATGCGCTTCGTAGTTGGTTAGTCAATCAAGGCTTCACACTCCGTACCATCTTCTGGTTAACGGGTGTTTTAGCGTTCTTTATTTCGCCTATTGCTGACAACTTAACAACGGCGCTATTAATGGCAACTGTTGCCATGGCTGTAGGTGGAACCAATCATAAATTTGTTGCGATCGCGTGTATCAATATCGTTGTCGCCGCGAATGCCGGTGGTGCATTTAGTCCATTTGGTGATATCACCACATTAATGGTTTGGCAAAAAGGGGTCGTAGACTTCCAACAGTTCTTCGTATTATTTTTCCCTTCTGTGGTGAACTGGATCATTCCAGCCGTCATCATGTCTTTTGCTGTCGCAAATGAGCAACCGAAGGCCTTAAATGAAACAGCAGCAATGAAAGATGGGGCACTGGTTGTCGTCACTTTATTCTTATTAACGATTACCATGGCAGTTTGTGCTCATAACTTCTTACACATACCACCTGTAATCGGCATGATGACTGGTTTAGGGTTGTTGAAACTGTATGGTTACATGATCAAGATGAAAGACAAGCACATGATTGAGACCCTTGCTAATGATGGTGAAACAACCTTAACGGTTGAAGGTATTGAACAACATAAACCAGCCTTTAATATTTTCCAGCAATTAGAACGTGCTGAGTGGGACACATTAATGTTCTTCTATGGCATCATCTTATGTGTAGGTGGTTTGGGTACGATTGGTTATTTAACCGTTGGCTCTCAGTTAATGTACGGTGACCTAGGCGCTACAAATGCCAACATCTTAGTCGGTATTTTGTCAGCAATTATCGATAACATCCCGGTGATGTTTGCTGTATTAACAATGATGCCAGATATGGATCTTGGCCAATGGTTATTAGTGACACTAACAGCCGGTGTGGGTGGTTCTTTATTATCGATTGGTTCAGCAGCCGGTGTAGCCGTGATGGGCCAGGCGCGTGGCATCTATACATTTATGGCGCACTTAAAATGGATATGGGCTATCGCACTAGGTTATGCAGCGAGTATTTGGGTTCATTTATGGTTAAATGCTGACCTATTTACTGCACCAATCTAACATTAAGATTATTCTGATCAGGCTAGTATTTCTAGCCTGATCAACCTTATTAAGAGTATTAAGATTCATGCTTTACAGCACCGATGATTTACGTATTTCGGGCATGCAGGAAGTACTTCCGCCTGCTCAATTACACGAAGAACTACCTATAACAGATCATGCATCAGAAACCGTGTTTAACGCACGAAGTCTGACTCAGAAGATCGTCCATGGCGATGATGATCGTTTAGTGGTGGTTGTCGGTCCATGTTCAATTCACGATCCTGATGCAGGCCGTGAATATGCTTCACGTCTCAAGCCCCTCATTACTGAACTAAAAGACGATTTGCATATTGTCATGCGTGTTTATTTTGAAAAACCACGCTCGGTTGTTGGTTGGAAAGGCTTAATCAACGATCCGTATCTTGATGGTAGCTTCAAAATTAATGATGGTCTCCATTTTGCTCGCAAGTTATTACTTGATCTTGCTGAAATGGGTGTACCAACAGGAAGTGAATACCTAGATTTAATCAGTCCTCAATATATCGCTGATCTTATTTCATGGGGTGCAATTGGTGCTCGAACCACTGAAAGTCAGGCTCATCGTGAGTTAGCCTCCGGTTTATCGTGTCCAATTGGTTTCAAAAATGCCACTGATGGTGGTTTACAAATAGCGATTGATGCGTGCATGTCAGCATCAAAACCACATCATTTTATGTCACTCACTAAAGCAGGTCATTCGGCTATCTTCTCAACAACTGGGAACCCCGATTGCCATGTTATTTTACGTGGTGGTAAAAAGCCTAATTATGATGCCGATAGCATTCAAGAGACAGCTGAAAACATTGGTAGAACTGGGCAACGTGCTTCATTCATGGTTGATTGTAGCCATGCAAACAGTGGCAAAAGTCATGTTCAGCAAGAAGTTGTCTGCCGTGATGTTGCCAATCAAATTGCTAATGGCGAAAAACGTATTATGGGGTTAATGCTTGAAAGTAATTTGGTGGCTGGTCGTCAAAATACTGAAGAAGGCAAAGAGCTCATCTATGGCCAAAGCATTACTGATGCGTGCATGGCTTGGGATAATACTGATGTGTTGCTTCGTGAACTTGCAGATGCCGTTCGTCAACGACGTTTGAAATAAAGTCTCCAAATATCTATATAAGAAAAACATATAAGCCTTTCATTAGAAAGCATTAATTTAAATATAAGACTACGAAAACAGTCCAAAATAAGCTATACTTATCTGCTATTAAACTAACATTATTGCTATTTATCTAAGCAGTTTTGTTAAAAACCGATTAAATCAGTAGGTTATTGCATGGCAGACTATGCCCTCATACTAATAAGCACCATTCTGGTCAACAATATTGTCCTAGTAAAATTTCTAGGCTTATGCCCGTTTATGGGTGTTTCTCGCAAGTTAGAAACTGCGATGGGCATGGGCTTAGCAACAACATTTGTATTAACATTATCATCTATCAGTAGTTACCTGATTAACGAATATCTGCTAACGCCTCTTGGCATTGAGTTTTTACGTACGATTAGCTTTATCTTTGTTATTGCAGTTGTGGTGCAATTTACTGAGTTAGTTGTCCATAAAACAAGCCCTATCCTCTATCAAGTATTAGGTATCTTCTTACCGCTAATTACAACTAATTGTGCTGTACTCGGTATTGCCCTATTAAATGTACAAGAACAGCATGGCTTCTTACAATCTGCCTTATATGGTTTTGGGGCAGCGATTGGTTTTTCCTTAGTGCTTGTTATTTTTGCTTCAATGCGTGAACGGATCGAAGCATCTGATGTGCCCGTTCCATTTCAAGGTGCAGCTATTGCGTTAATTACTGCTGGTTTAATGTCTATGGCCTTCATGGGCTTTGCAAGCTTGGTGAAGTAGGGACATGTTGACTGCAATTTTAGCCATTACAATCATGGCATTAATCTTCGGCCTTTTATTAGGCTATGCCTCTATTCGATTTAAAGTTGAAGGCGATCCTATCGCCGATCAGATCGATAAGCTGCTCCCTCAAACACAATGTGGTCAATGTAGCTTTCCTGGTTGTCGCCCTTATTCTGAAGCGATAGCTAATGGAGAAGCTGATATTAATCGCTGTCCTCCAGGTGGCGAATCAACAATTCAAGCCTTGGCAGATCTATTAGAAGTTGAAGCAAAACCTCTTGATGATGAATGCGGTGTAGAAAAGCCTAAAACATTAGCTGTCATTGTTGAAGATCGCTGTATTGGTTGTACCTTATGTATTCAAGCTTGCCCTGTCGATGCAATTTTAGGTGCTGCCAAGCAAATGCATACTGTCATTGCTGACGAATGCACAGGCTGTGAACTCTGTGTTCCACCCTGCCCTGTTGACTGTATCGATATGGTTGAAACAAAACTTAATCCAAATACATGGCGTTGGCCTGATCCTGCTCATGTTAATTTAACTTTGGAAGACCAATCATGACTAAACCACTCGGTTCATTCCCTGGCGGCTTAGTACTGGATGGCCAGAAAAAGCGTTCTACACACGTTTCTATTCGCAAAACGCCTCTTAGTAAAACGCTAATATTACCTTTACAGCAACATATCGGTGAAGCATCTACACCTATTGTAAAAGTAGGTGATACGGTATTAAAAGGTCAAAAAATAGCACGTGCCGAGGGGCATGTATCTGTCTATCTCCATGCACCGAGTTCAGGCGTAATTACAGCCATTGATGACCAAGCGATCCCTCATCCATCAGGACTATCAGCTTTATGCATCACGATTAAAACAGATAGTGAAGATCGCTGGATTGATCTCCAAGAAACACCTGATTTCACACGCTTATCAGAGCATGATATTCGTCATAAGATCCGTGAAGCAGGGATTGTTGGCTTAGGCGGTGCAGGGTTTCCAAGCTTTATTAAATTGAACCCTGGTGTTCACCACCATGTTGAGACCTTAATTATTAACGGCGTGGAATGTGAACCTTATATCACCTGTGATGACATGATCATGCGTGAACGTGCTGACGGTATTCTCGATGGTATTGAGATTATGCGTTATGCCTTGCGGGTACAGAACTGTGTCATCGTCATTGAAGACAATAAACCCGAAGCTATTTCTGCTATGGAATTGGCCTTAAAACGCCGCCAATCACAATTTCAAAACACCTCGATTGTTATTATTCCAACACGCTATCCAACAGGCAGTGAAAAACAATTAATTCAAGTTGTAACCGGCAAGCAAGTACCAAGTCATGGTCTGCCGATTGATATAGGTATTGTTTGTCATAATGTCGGTACAAGTTATGCAATTGGTCGGGCTATTATTCATGGTGAACCTTTAATTTCACGGATTGTGACTGTCACCGGTACAGATGTAAAACATGCAGGTAACTTTGAAACATTACTCGGTACGCCAATGCATGAGTTATTATCCTTTTGTGAAACGCAACGTGAAACAGATGAACCTTTCATTTTGGGTGGACCGATGATGGGGTATAACCTATCAGGTGATCACCTTCCTATCACTAAAACAGCAAACTGTATTCTTGTTGGTGTTGATAATGCAGCGCCCAAACGAGAACCTTTACCTTGTATTCGCTGCGGTGACTGTGCAACAGCTTGCCCTGTAAGCTTGCTGCCTCAACAGTTATATTGGTATTCACGCTCTAAGGATTTAGAAAAAACCCGTGAATACAACCTTTTTGACTGTATTGAATGTGGCTGTTGTAGCTATGTCTGCCCAAGTGAAATCCCATTAGTTCATTACTTCCGCTTTGCTAAAACAGAAACGATGACTCAAGAGCTTGAAACAGAAAAAGCTGATACGGCTCGACTTCGACACGAAAACCGTCTCGAACGACATGAGGCAGAGAAAAAAGAAAAAGAAGAACGCCAGCGTCAGCGTAAACTTGCCTTAGCAGCAACAAAAGCAGCAAAAGAAAAAGCCGAGGCTGAAAAAGCGAATGCTAGCGAATCATCAACTGATAATCAGGAGACATAATCGATGCCTTTAAGCCGTTTATCATCGCCCTTCTTATCAGGCCCTAGTCGTGTGACCCTTCACATGATTCAATTGCTGTTTGCACTCGTGCCTGCGGTGATTGCACTTGTGTACTTCTTTGGTCCGAGTGTTTTAATCACTATGACACTGGCCATTGTCACAGCTCTATTCACTGAAGCAGTCATGCTTAAGCTACGTAACAGGCCACTTGAACCCTTTTTAACAGATGGTAGCGCTGTTGTAACAGCCGTATTGCTTGCTATTGCACTACCACCTCTCGCTCCTTGGTGGCTCACTGTTATAGGGATTGTTTTTGCCATCATATTTGCTAAACACCTTTATGGTGGCTTGGGCTATAACCCATTTAATCCTGCCATGGTTGCCTATGTATTGCTGTTAATTTCATTTCCTCTAGAAATGACAACTTGGCTACCTGTTACAGAATTAAGTACGTCCCCGCTCGGTTTTTCAGCTGCTTTTCAGGCAATATTCACTGGACAATTATCAACTGGTTTAGGCTTTGACACCATATCAGGCGCCACCCCGCTTGATGCAATGAAAACACAAATTGGCCTCTCGCTTCATCCATCTTATATTTCAGAACAACCTTTGTTCGGTGTATTAGCAGGTAAAGGCTGGGAGTCGATTAATCTTTTGTTTGCCTTAGGTGGTGCATTTTTAATTTATCGTCGTGTCATTAGCTGGCATATTCCTGTTGCTATGCTATTAGGTTTGTTCAGTATCAGCCTGGTTACGTGGTCAGTTGCACCAGAAACAACCGCCTCTCCCCTATTCCACCTCCTAAGTGGTGGCACAATGTTAGGCGCATTTTTTATTGCAACGGATCCTGTTACCGCTGCTACAACCATAAAAGGTCGACTCGTTTTCGGTGCTGGGGTTGGTTTATTGACGTATATTATTCGTGTTTGGGGCGGCTATCCTGATGGCGTTGCCTTCGCAGTTTTAATAATGAATATGTTAGTTCCACTGATTGATTATTACACTCAACCCAAAGTATACGGAGGGTAAATTATGGATACCATTAAAACTAAAATCCTCTATGTTGGCCTAATGTTAGCTATTTTTGCTATTGCTGCTACAAGTCTCGTCTCACTGACAGAAGCTAATACACGTGACAGAATTCTTGAAAATGAACGTCAAACGCTCTTGGCAGCCATTAATGCACTTGTCGATAGCAGTGAATACGATAATGATATTTTAAGCGATACATTACTAATTCCGGGATCACGACAACTAGGTACTAAAGATTTTACCGATGTATATCGCGCCCGAAAAGAAGGCAGCCCTATTGCAGCAGTGTTCACGAGCATTGCACCAAATGGTTATAACGGAAAAATAAAACTGCTTGTTGGTGTCTACTCTGATGGAACTCTTGCTGGTGTGCGTGTCATTAAACATAAAGAAACACCTGGATTAGGCGACAAAATTGATGTTAAAAAAGCAGATTGGATACTCAAGTTCAAAGGTTTATCATTAACAAACCCAAATGAATCTAGGTGGAAAGTTAAAAAAGATGGCGGTGAATTTGATCAGTTTACAGGGGCAACGATTACGCCTAGGGCGATTGTAACTGCTGTGAAAAAAGCATTACAGTACTTTGAAAAGAATCAAGATGAACTTTTTAAGGAGGCCAAATAATGAATCAGATATCTGGCTTTATAGTCACACTCTCTCGTCATTCCGTGCTTGACACGGAATCCATGGACTTGATTTCAAACAACAGCCCTATGGATCCCCGCATTCGCGAGGATGACTCTAATTTCTATAAAAGGGCCAAGTAATGAATAATGTATATGGCCCAATCATTCGTGAAGGCTTGTGGAAAAATAATCCTGCTCTAGTTCAGCTCTTAGGTTTATGTCCACTACTTGCAGTGAGCAATACAACCATTAATGGTTTAGGCCTAGGTTTGGCGACAATACTAACGCTTGTGGCATCGAATGGCTTGGTATCTCTGCTTCGCAAACAAATACCCGATGAAGCTAGACTTCCTGTTTTTGTGATGATCATTGCTTCTATCGTGACGATTATCGAATTATCAATGAATGCTTGGTTTCATGAGCTCTACTTAATCCTTGGTATTTTTATTCCTTTGATCGTAACAAACTGTGCGATTACTGGTCGTGCTGAAGCATTTGCTGCTAGAAACTCCGTTGGCCCTTCACTTGTAGATGGTTTAATGATGGGGATTGGCTTCACTGCTGTACTCGTTTTGCTAGGTGCCGCTCGTGAATTAATAGGCCAAGGTACCATTCTAAGTGAGGCTCATTTGATGTTTGGTGAATCAGCCAGAAACCTTACGATTGTTGTATTTGACGATTACCGAGGTTTCTTAATGGCCTTATTACCACCTGGTGCATTTATTGGTTTGGGTCTTATTGTGGCACTTAAAAATGTCATTGATGCTCGTCAAAAAGAAAAGTCAGCTCAAGTAGAAAGCATTGAAGCGGCTCCTGCACAAGCATGAATCAAGCACAACGACACGAGTTTTTCGCAACACTAAAAGCGACCAATCCTGAACCAACAACGGAGCTTAACTATAGCAGTACATTTGAACTTTTAATCGCTGTTATATTATCTGCTCAAGCAACAGATATCGGTGTCAACAAAGCAACCGATATTCTTTATCCTGTTGCGAATACCCCAGAAAGCATTCTTGCTCTGGGTGTTGCTGGACTTAAACAGTACATCAAAACTATTGGTCTTTTTAATAGCAAAGCTGAAAATGTTATCAAAACATGTCGTCAGTTAATTGAATTACACAATAGTGAAGTACCCGATGATCGTGATGCATTAGAAGCCCTCCCCGGTGTAGGACGAAAAACAGCTAATGTCATTCTTAATACCGTATTTAAACATCCCGTTATTGCTGTCGATACACATTTATTCCGTTTATCAAACCGTACTGGCCTAGCAAAGGGAAAAACAGTACGAGATGTCGAAGATCGCTTAATGAAAGTCGTACCGGCTGAATTTAAAATTGATGCCCATCACTGGCTTATTCTTCATGGTCGGTATGTGTGTATCGCTAGAAAACCAAAATGTGAATCCTGTGTTGTTACTCACCTTTGTGATGATTTTCGTCGCCAACAAAAGAAGTTGAAAAAAGCATAATGTTTGGTCAAAATAGACAACAACTTCGGCAGATGTATCATGATGTTTGGCTAAAACATCAGGCGAATGAGTTATTATCGGCACTAGAGTCGATGATCGCCCAAGTTATTAGTGAACACCCTGAATACCATAAAATATTCAATAATGATACGAGCTTACAACAAGAATACTTTGTTGAAGATGGCACTACTAATCCCTTTTTACATATGGGCTTACATATTTCTTTGCACGAACAGATATCAACCGATCGCCCACCTGGTATTCGTCAAACATATCAGCAACTTCACGCTAAATTTGTCGATGCTCATGAAACTGAACATCAGATGATGGAGTGTCTAACTGAAAGCTTATGGATTGCTCAAAGAAATAATCAGCCCCCTTCTGAGTCAGATTATTTAACGGCATTAAAGAAACTACTATGAATAAAATTACCGCAACAATTGAGTTCAACTATAAAGGTGAATACCTCAGACCATCGGCTATATTAGACCTTGATGACATTATGCAAAAAAACCGTGCGATCCCGCCCCTACACCAGCATCTCGCATCACTCAATAATATCGATATCTATTCTTATGAATATGAAATTTTACTGGGCGAAGAGATCCAATTTAAAGATGCTGAAGGCTCAGTTGCTGATTTTGTAACAGATAATCATTTTGACCAAGTTGCTTTCGAACAAGATTGGCATGAACAAGCACTATTAAAACAGTTAGCCACTACCATTAAGCAACAACTTGATATCGATGATATCAACCAACACCCTAAGCTTAAATCCATCATCGTATCTGCCTACAAAATAGGTGTTGATAACTAAACAAAGGAAATGTTCATGCAAGCTTTTAGCTTTAATAGTAATGATGCCCAACCCCAACGAATAGAAAAAACCACACCTCAAGCAACAGGCTATGATTTATTAGTCCAAGTTGATGCCATTGCAGTAAACCCTGTTGATACTAAAGTCATTGCAGGCATTAAAGAACCATTGGTCGAGCCTAAAATAGTTGGCTGGGATGTGGCAGGTACCGTTACAGAAGTTGGAGAACACGTCGAATTATTCAAGGTTGGCGATAAGGTATATTACGCAGGTGATGTGTCACGCTCAGGCTGTTACGCAAGCCATCAGCTCGTGGATGAGCGTATTGTTGGACATGCACCAAAATCATTATCTGCAGAACAAACTGCAGCGATGCCATTAACCAGTATTACAGCTTGGGAAGCCTTGTTTTCACGCCTGAAGATCATAGCAGACCTCGATAAAGGTAAAAACATACTGATTATTGGTGGTGCAGGTGGCGTGGGGTCGATTGCCATTCAATTGGCTAAAGCGGTAGCAAAACTCAATGTTATTACCACTGCTTCGCGTACCGAATCAGAGCAGTGGTGTCATAAGTTAGGTGCAGACCATGTGCTCAATCATCATAGTGACCTTATTGTTCAATATAGAACGCTAGGCATCGATGATCCTGACTATATATTATGCCTAAATAATACAGACCGTCATTTTGAAGCTATGGCGGAACTTATTGCTCCACAAGGCATGATTTGCAGCATTGTTGGCACGCAGAAAAAGCACAATTTAGACTGTTTAAAGTCTAAAAGTGCAGGATTTGTATGGGAGTTTATGTTTACACGCCCCATGTTCAAAACATCAGATAGTATCACCCAGCATCACCTACTTAATGACGTTGCTCAATTACTCGATGATGGTCAATTAATAAGCACACATACCTCAACAATCGGCCCAATAAACGCTGACAATATTATTAAAGCACACACGCAATTACTATCAGGTTCAACAATTGGAAAACTAGTTTTAACTGCAATTGAAGAGTAATAAAAAACCAGCCTCATTGAACGCCTTTCATAGAGGCGATGTATTAGTAGCTGAACAGCCAAGCACGCCCTCATCAACCTCAAACCAGAAAACAACAAACAGTTTCTAGCGCTCCAAACGAACAAGAAAATGATTTTAGTCTCGTTGAGTAGCAGCTCGTATGCGTGTCAGAGGGTGAATGGCGATCGACACAGTACTGGAATATATATATGGCCGGATGGTACGCGAGAGAATGGTGAGTGGCGCAATGGAAAGGCAGTGGATTAAAGTTCCATCAAGCCCATAATCCCAGTATAATCACTTGTTTATTTACTTATTTAGTTAAGGTTTCACCATGAGCACTCAAAATTCAGGCAAGTTCTTTGTTGGCAGTATCGTCACATTCATCATTGTATTTGGCTTAGAAAATGTTTTACTGTCTACAATGCAAGAAGTTGCCAAGAATGTAGTGACGCCTGCAAGCATGACTGCTGAAGATGTTGCTGAACGCATTAAGCCAGTTGCTGAAGTATATGTTGGTGAAGCACCTGCTGTTGTAGCTGCACCAGCTGCTACAAGCATGAGTGGTGATGAGGTGGTAACTCAAGTCTGTGCCATGTGTCACAGCACTGGCATGATGAGCTCACCTAAATTAGGTAAAGCATCTGACTGGGCTCCTCGTATCGAAAAAGGTGTTGATACCCTTTATTCAAATGCCATTAATGGTATTAACATGATGCCTGCACGTGGTGGTCGTCCTGATTTAAGTGATGACGATGTCAAAGCTGCTGTTGACCACATGTTATCGCAAGTTCAATAAGATTCATTAAAAAAGCCCGCATAATGCGGGCTTTTTTATACATCAATTTTCACCTATGAAAACAATTAACTTTCCTTATCTTGCTCTCGGCTTAGGCCTCTTTCTATTACTTGTCGTAATCGGAGGAAGTCAAATGAACACTGATAACACGACGGTCCTGCCATTGCTGACATTATTAGTTGTCAGTGAATTTTCATTCTTTGTCACAGCGATTGCAGTTTATATCGGTTCGCAAAATATTAAAGCCATGGGATTTAAGTCTTTTTATAGTCTAACAACACTGTTGTGCTTACTTTTATCAATACAGTTCATGTTGTTAGGTATTGAGCTATGGCCTCTTTAAAGCTTAATTAAAAGACGTTTTAGTCGGATTGCGCAACACGCTGAATATATAGCGACTCTACTTTAGATCTTGCCCATGCCGTTTTTCTGAGAAACTTCAGACTAGACTTAATACTAGGTTCACTATTAAAACATTTAATATCGACCTGACGGCCCATTTCTTCCCATCCTAGCTTATCAACTAGTTTTACAAGAATCTGCTCTAAAGTAATGGCATGTAATGGATTGTTAGCTTGTTTTTGAGTCATTTATTTTCATACATTATTAAAATTTATCACTCAATGTTAGCAGAAAAAAACGATTAACTATATTGCCAAAAGCCACATAAGGCTATACTGACGGCTTTATAGATAAATAAATTAAGCAGTTCACTATGTACACTGCTATTCAGAACAGGAACAACTTGTGACTAATAATGATGTTTTACGCCGTCTTCGTTATACCTTTGATTATAACGATGACAAAATGATGAAAATCTTTGCTGCCGCTGACGCAGAAGTAAGTCGTGCACAAATAAGTAGCTGGATGAAAAAAGAAGAAGATTCAGACTATGCAAACTGTAGCGATGTCCTGTTAGCCACATTCTTAAATGGTCTAATTAATACTAATCGCGGAAAAAGAGAAGGCGATCAGCCTGTTCCTGAAAAAAAGATAAATAACAATATTGTCTTTAGAAAATTAAAAATTGCCTTAGATCTCCGTGATGACGATATCTTAGAAATTTTACTACTTGCTGATTTACGCATCAGCAAACATGAGTTAAGCGCCTTCTTCCGTAGAGCTGATCATAAACATTTCAGACAGTGTAAAGATCAAATCTTACGTAATTTCCTTCATGGTGTTCAGATAATGTATCGCCCTGACGACGAAGACGAAGACTAATTCACAAAAGAAAAGCTGAAAAACAGGTATGGTTAATACCAATCATTTGGTATTAACCTTTCTTCAATAAGCCCCTGATATTGGACATGTGAGCCTTTCCTCTTTCTTTGCGTTCTTCAGGATCTACCTTTGTCTTTTCACTGGTCCAAATAAGATCTTCTGGTGGAAGTTCACGTAAGAATCGACTTTCATCACAATCTACTTTTTCACCATATCGTTTACGTGAATTGGCCATGGTGAAAACTAAACTACGTTGAGCACGTGTAATTCCTACATAGGTTAAGCGACGCTCTTCTTCAACATCGTCTTCCTCAATACTCGTACGGTGAGGCAGAATCTCTTCTTCCATACCAATAATGTAAACATGTGGAAACTCAAGACCTTTTGATGCATGTAATGTCATTAAGCTCACTGCATCTTCTTGATTTTCATCAGCCTGTCTTTCTAATAAATCCATCAAAATTAATCGTGAAGCAATATCACCAATACTTTGCTTTTCAGTATCTTTATCAATAATTCGTTGGATCCATACTAATAGCTCTTCAACATTTTCCATTCGTCTAATGGCTTGATTAGGATCACCTGTCACTTCTTCTAACCAGGCACGATAATCAATCTCTTCAATCATATCTCTGATTGCTTCCATCAAATCACTATTTTCGGCACGATCAGCGATATCGACAAGCCACTTACTAAAATACTCTAAATGTCCCAAGGCCTTAGCGGTAATTTTGTCAGCCAAGCCCATTTCAAAACAAGCGCCAAACATGCTTGTTTTACGCTCTGCAGCATAGTTACCTAGGGTTTGTAGCGTTGTTGCGCCAATACCGCGTCTAGGTGTGTTTATAACGCGTAAAAACGCATTGTCATCATCTTGATTGGCGAGCAGTCGTAGATAAGCCATAATATCTTTGACTTCAACACGTGAAAAAAACGATGTGCCACCGGTTAAGATATAGGGAACATCATGCTCACGTAGGATCTGCTCAATGGGACGAGATTGATGATTACTTCGATACAAAATAGCGTAATCTTTAAACTCGGCATTATGTTTTAGCTTGTGATAAAGCAGTTCAGATACGACCTTCTCAGATTCATGGAATTCGTCTCGGCAGGCTATCACCCGAATAGCATCACCTTCTCCCCTTGCACTCCATAGTTTTTTCTCAAAGATATGAGGGTTATTACTGATTAACTGATTAGCTACACGTAAAATACGCCCCATAGAGCGATAATTTTGCTCAAGCTTTATCAATTTTAGACGGGGAAAGTCTTTTTGTAATTGCACCAAATTTTCTGGTTTTGCTCCTCGCCATGAATACACCGATTGGTCATCATCGCCGACTACCGTTAACCCTTCACGAATACCAACAAGTTGCTTCACCAACTCATACTGACAACCATTGGTATCTTGATATTCATCGACTAGTAGGTAATGAATTTTAGCCTGCCATTTCTTTAATACATCAGGAAAGTCACGAAATAAAAGAACTGGTTTCAGAATCAAATCATCAAAATCAACGGCATTATAGGCATGTAATGCTGCAACATAACGTTGATATACTTTTGCAGCGGCGCCCTGTTGCTCGTCTTCAGCAATGATCATGGCTTGTTCAGGCATAATCATATCGTTTTTCCATTCAGATATCTGCCACTGACATTGCTCTGCATGTTCACTATCAGCAGCAAAGTCTTTTCCCATCAAATCACGCAAAACCGCTAATGCATCTTGCTGATCAAAAATTGAGAAGCCTGATCGATATCCAAGGTGTGCAAATTCTTTACGTAAGATATTTAAACCGAGGTTATGAAAAGTCGACACCATTAAACCACGAGCTGATGAACCACGTGACGCCATGAGCTCGGCAACACGACTCTTCATTTCTCGAGCGGCTTTATTGGTGAATGTAACGGCTGCAATATTGCGTGCAGCGATACCACATTCCTCAATCAAATAAGCGATCTTACGGGTAATAACACGAGTCTTACCGCTGCCTGCACCAGCTAAAACAAGTAAAGGTCCATCTACATGACGCGCAGCATCCCGCTGCGGCGGATTTAAATCATGCACTAATTAGTGTGTCCTAGTATCCAGTCGTCGATAGCCAATGGCTTCGCTTAAATGAGCTGTTTCAATATGTTTCGACTCAGCAAGATCTGCAATAGTCCGTGCGACTTTCAAAATTCGATGATAAGCACGAGCAGATAAGCCCAAACGACTAATCGCTGTCTCTAATAATTGATAATTACTTTCACTCAACTTGCAATGGACCTCTAATTCTTTATTTTCTAGCAGATAGTTAGCTTTACCCGCTCGCTTTATTTGTATACTTCTTGCCCGCAGAACCCGCGCTCGTACTGTGGCACTACTTTCTTCTTTTTCACCATTTTGTGCTGGTCGCAACATTGATTTTGCAACTGGCGGTACTTCAAGCAACATATCAATACGATCCATTAAAGGTCCGGATACTTTTGCTCGATAGCGGCGCACTTGATCTTCCGTACAATGGCAACGAACTTCGCCTAAGTAGCCACAAGGACATGGGTTCATTGCCGTAACGAGTTGAAACCGAGCAGGAAATTCAGATTGATTTGCAGCACGTGAAATAGTGATCTTGCCAGATTCTATCGGTTCACGCAGTACTTCTAATACTTTTCTATCAAACTCAGGTAATTCATCAAGAAATAACACACCATGATGTGCCAATGAAACCTCCCCTGGACGAGGCTGGCTACCACCACCCACCATTGCCACTGCTGACGCAGTATGATGTGGCGATCTAAAAGGACGTTGCCGCCATTGCTTCAGCTTAAAACCTTGTGCGGAAATAGAATGCACTGTCGCAGTCTCAACTGCTTCGCTCTCTGTCATATCAGCCAAGATACTGGGTAAGCGACTCGCTAACATTGTCTTACCTGTTCCTGGAGGCCCTGAAAAAAGTAAGCTATGCGAGCCTGCTGCGGCAATCTCTAACGCTCGCCTTGCATGTGCTTGCCCTCGAACATCTTCTAGGTCAGGATAAGGAATACCTTCTACTTGCTCACTTACTTTCGTAATATCTAAACGTTTCTGTCCGGCCAAATGAGCACATACATCTAATAAATGACTTGCTCCCAAACTCACTGCATCTTCAATTAAGGAGGCTTCTTTTGCATTGTCGGCAGGCAGTATCAGCTCTCGTTTAGCCCTAGATGTTGCTAATATCGTCGGTAAAACACCTCGAACAGCTCTTAACTCCCCAGTTAAACCTAATTCACCTATAAACTCTTTATCTACTAATGAACTTATCGGCAATTGATTTGATGCAGCTAAAATCCCCAATGCAATGGGTAAATCAAAACGACCACCTTCTTTAGGTAAGTCTGCTGGAGCCAAGTTAATAGTTATTCGCTGTTGTGGAAAGTTAAACTGCGAGTTCAATAAAGCTGAACGCACACGGTCTTTACTTTCTTTAACTGCGGTTTCTAACATGCCAACAATACTTAGGCTAGGTAAACCATTTGAGATATGAACTTCAATCGTCACAAGTGGTGCATCAACACCGATTATTGCTCTACTGTTTACGGTTGCAATACTCATTGTTCACCATCCTTGGCATTGTTG
>ENA-OSET01001020-OSET01001020.1-sediment-metagenome-genome-assembly--contig:-NODE-1020-length-30110-cov-5.958978_pt1 | contig 30110 bp, 26 predicted proteins | sample MGYA00237882_ERZ534229 | MGnify/ENA primary metagenome ERZ534229 (study PRJEB26408, sample SAMN06266212) | sediment metagenome | isolation source: Hudson Canyon methane seep mesocosm | place... | reverse complement strand
AATCTAATAAAAAACGGTGAAAACGAATGAGAAACTTATTTAAAATAGCATATGAAAAGAATGCCAATTTCACAACTAAAGGGAACGAACATATACTAAAAAAGATCATAACCGCTAACTACTATCAAAGAATTTACGATCAAGAGTTAACGCATATTGATTGGTACGCACTTCTGAGCCAGAGAGTTGAAGCATTGTACCTAGCTACTGAAAACCACATTGAGAGCGTTTCTTTCGAGGAAAACCTAAATATAGGTGAAGCCAAGAGCAGAGAACACTATAAAGAAATGGCAGGTTACGAAATCAATGCACTTCCAGAACACCAAGCATTTCGCCCTATTGACGGCTTTGAAGTTGTAAGCCTTCTGAAGACATTACCAGATTTAGAAGAGTACAAAGGGCTGGAATTCCTACATGCACTCGAACTCTTAGAAACAGAACAACTTCAAAACCCATGCAATATAGACTCAAAAAACATCATATATATTAACCATCTCGCGAACCCCGAGAAACTTGAAACCGACATAAAACAACTCGCAAACAAACTTAGAAAGAAAGATAGCGAAGAAAAGAATCCCCTCACCACACAAACAGGCCTAAGTATCGACAAGCTAAAGTTAAATCTAATAATTCCGTTTCTAGACATACTAATCTACGCCAACACCCGTAAAACCAAAATCAGCTCAGATTTATACAAGAGATTACTTACTCACATTAATTATGATCTCATTAAAACAACAAGCTCACTCAATAAACCGCCAAAACTTAAAAATGGATCATTCGAGTCAAAAGATTTAGCAAACTGTAAGCGCCTATCTAATATCGCAACATCTCAAACATTTCTCGACTCACTTCTATGTGAAAGCACAATAAAGTAGCTAAAACAACCCACTAATTTTATATATTTTCAGGTAACTTAACCTGAAACGTTCTGCACTAAATTAAGCCCTGTTCCCAACAAACAGAGGCAATATTAAATGCAATTACTTCCCTTCAAAGAAGTCCGACAAATGACCGGACTTTCACGTTCAACAATATTTCGATATGAAAAAGCAGGCAACTTCCCGCGACGTAAAATCCTATCAGCCCGCGCTGTTCGGTGGGAAAAATCGGAAATAGAAAGTTGGATGAATTCAATTGAGGTGGCGAAATGACCTACTCAGAAATTCAACCTATTTCAAAGGTCGACCACCAGCCTAAATTTACAATATCCCTCAGAGGAAGACTTGCAGAGAAATCTTGTGCAATTAAGTGCAAATTCAAAAGGGATGAGCTTTTGAAAGAGTTAATCGATATCAATTTTATGGGCTGCCTATGTTATTGGGAGCAACCAAACACTTTAGTTGTCGGCTTACTTGATGACATAGGCAAGTACTTCCCTCATTGGTAACTATTAACTACGAGTTAGCGAGTGACTATAAACAATATTATTAATAGGTAAAGATATGGTAGTTATATATAACAATATGAATAGTAGTTCTGTAAGCAGTAAGATTGATTATGTATCAGTCATATGTGAAGTAGATCCTCTCACAGAATATAAGACTAAAAAAAATATTAGTAAACTTAAGAAAACATTGCCTAGTATTTTACATAATGCAAAAGAGCACTACAAAAATGGCATTATTATAAACCAAGCACTACAGGGCTGGTGGCTAAAAATACAGTGTTGCCCAGCAGGACATGGGGGAAATAGTGTCAAAGTATCCTTTAACTACCAAAACAAAGAAGCATTGCAGTTAATTGCAAATATTGTAGACAAAACCGTTCCTGGTGGGTGGGCTCTCTTTTTAGACAAAGGGTATATCACAAGAATAGATTTCGCTATCGACTATAAGGGCTACAAACCTACTGATTTCATTTGGGCAGTAAGCCATGGCTATAAAAAGTTTTCATCCTACTTTAATGATCAAAACGGTCGATTAGAAACAGCTTATCTTGGTTCAATGAAGTCATCTCAACATGTCATTATTTACGATAGAAAATCCGCTAATAAAGTACTTGAAAAAGATCCTGTCAAAGGTTTTTTAAGCGTACCTGACTATGAAGTCACTAGAATTGAAGCAAGACTTAAGCGTACAAAGAAAGATAACGTTCTCCTCAAGGATGCACACACCCTTACAAGCGTACTTTCGACCATTCATGTACTTGACGCCAAGTTCATCAACAAACAACTACAAGAACCTCTAAACCTTATGCAGTTGGTGGGCAGCCAACGCCACCTAACTCAAAATACAAATACAGCATCTGGCTTTCTTTCATTATCTATTTGTAAGAATATTTCAGAGAAACTTAAATCAAGTTTATTTTCTTGAATATGCATTTGTGATGCTATGCCCGGAATTTTGTTCATCATTTCCAATTCAACCCCTTCATCAGGCTGCAAACGAATGGTTAGCTTATTCGCGGGTAAGTCTACATGGCTATCTTTAAAAATATTGTGTGCCTGTGGCTTAAATTGAACAACGATTTCACTGTGTTTAACAGGCATGCGTTTACCCGTTCTAAGGTAGAAAGGTACACCTGCCCATCGCCAATTATCAATTTCAGTTTTTATTGCAACAAAAGTTTCTGTATTACTCTTTTGATTTGCACCTTCTTCATTCAAATAACCAGGTACTGGTAAGCCATTTAAATAACCATCAGCGTATTGACCACGAACTGTTTTTTCTTTCACGTTCATACGGTTAATTGGCACAAGTGCTTTTACGACTTTGAGTTTTTCAGCACGAACACTGTCAGCACTTAAATCTGCTGGTGGTTCCATTGCTAATAAAGATAAAACTTGTAATAAATGATTCTGTATCATGTCACGCATTTGGCCTGCGTCATCGTAAAAGCCCCAACGCCCTTCAATCCCAACACTTTCAGCAACAGTGATCTGAATATGATCAATGCTATTACGATCCCAGTTATTAGTAAAAAGCGAATTAGCAAAACGAAGCACTAATAAGTTCAATACCGTTTCTTTACCCAAATAGTGATCAATTCGATAAATTTGATTTTCATTAAAGTAGCGCGAAACTTGATCGTTAATAACTTTAGAAGAGGCAAGGCAATTTCCAATAGGCTTTTCCATTACAACACGGTCAGCGTCTGTAATAAGGTTTGCTGATTTTAAGCCGTCTGTAATATCTCCATAAATAGCAGGAGGCGTAGAAAAATAATAAACACGAGTATCATGCCCCCCTTTTAATGTTACAGCTAAATTTTTGTAGGACCCTGTGTCTTTAAAATCTAATTGTTGATAAACCAAGCGTGATTTAAAGCGCGCTAAAACATCTTTGTCTAAACCTTCTTTTACAAATTCGGTTAAGTTATCGACAACAAAGGAGGTTAATTCTTCAACGGTATGTTCTTGACGGGCAACACCCACGATTCGACTTTCGACGTTTAAAAGTCCTGCTTGGTCTAATTGATATAAAGCAGGAATTAATTTGCGACGAGACAAGTCACCAAGTGCACCAAAAATAACTATTTCACTGGCAGACTGAAGGTCAGAATTTTTCATATAACATTATCTCTTATTTAGGCTTTCTTTATTGATACATAATAATAGCTAAAATTTAGGCTAACAATAAATAGATCGCACATTGTAACTAAACTACATTTAGTCATAATTTAGCGGGTATACTCACATCAGTAAAGAACTTTTTGTAATTAAATTACATTTTAGGTACTATAGGTAAATAACGAGCCTGAGATATGATTTTATTAAAAATTCAATGATGGTGACTTGTTTTAGTATGAAAGATGAATTAAAAATTTGCTTAAAATTGCCAATGTGTTTTATATTAGCTGTAATTATGAAATAAATTTTCATTATTCTCGTCATTTAGACAGAAAATTAATTACAATTATTGTAAATAAGTAGGATTAACCTTCATGAATATATTAGAAAAGATCGCCAACGAGTTAGATACTTTCAGTAAATCTGAACGTAAGGTGGCAGAAGTAATATTGTCATCTCCTGGAACAGTTATTCATGCAAGTATAGCAGCACTCGCTAAACAAGCTAACATCAGTGAACCCACTGTAAACAGGTTTTGCCGTCGTTTAGACACTAAAGGCTATCCTGATTTCAAACTTCACTTAGCACAGAGTTTAGCGAACGGTACGCCTTACGTTAATCGTCATGTAGACGAAAACGATACAGCTGATGAATATACCGATAAAATTTTTGAATCAACAATGGCAAGTCTTGAACTAGCGCGTAAAAGTTTAGATGCTAATGTGATCAACCGTGCAGTAGATGTTTTAACGCAAGCAAATAAAATATCGTTTTTTGGTTTAGGTGCATCAGCTGTTGTCGCTCACGACGCCTTAAATAAGTTTTTCCGCTTCAATGTACCTGTCGTTTATTTTGATGACATATTAATGCAACGTATGAGTGCTATTAATAGCCGACAAGGTGACGTAGTTGTTGTTATTTCTCATACAGGCCGGACAAAGTCACTTGTAGAAGTAGCAAGCTTAGCAAAAGAAAACGATGCAATCGTTATAGGTATTACCACTGAAGGCACTCCACTGTCGAAAGAATGTAATATCGTTTTATCTGTTGATGTTGCAGAAGACACAGATTTATATATGCCAATGTCATCACGTATAGCCCAGCTTGCACTAATTGATGTATTAGCCACAGGTTTTACATTAAGACGTGGTACAAAATTTAGAGACAATTTAAAGAAAGTAAAAGACAGTTTACGTAGCTCACGCTTTGACCGTAAAGATTAGACGAAGTTATTAAACAGAATAACACTCGCTGTTACCTGTTCATAACCACACAATTATAGAATAAGGATTAAGATGCCTAGAAGAACGAAAATTGTAGCGACCTTAGGGCCAGCCACTGATGACAAAGCCGTATTGAAAGAAGTATTAGCCGCTGGTGTAAACGTAGTTAGGTTAAACTTTTCTCATGGTATTCCACAAGATCATATTGATCGTGCAAATAACGTTCGTGAAATTGCGAAAGAGCTAGGTGTTTATGTTGGTATTCTAGGTGATTTACAAGGCCCTAAAATTCGAGTTTCTACTTTTAAAAATGGCCCTATTAAACTTGCTATTGGCGATAAGTTTGAACTTGATGCTGAATTAGCCAAAGGAGAAGGTTGCCAAGAGAAAGTAGGTATTGATTACAAAAAATTACCTCAAGACGTTATCCCTGGTGATATTCTTTTACTAGATGACGGTCGTGTTCAATTAAGAGTATTAAGCACCAAAGGACAATCTGTTTTCACTGAAGTTACTGTTGGCGGACCTTTATCAAATAATAAAGGTATTAACCGTCAAGGCGGTGGTTTAACAGCTCCAGCTTTGACTGCTAAAGATAAAGAAGATATTAAATTAGCGGCAAAAATTAATGTTGATTTCTTAGCGGTATCTTTTCCTCGTGATGCAGCTGATATGCGTGAAGCACGTTTATTAGCACAAGAAGCAGGCTGTGATGCTCGTTTAGTCTCTAAAATTGAACGCGCAGAAGCGGTAAATGATGACAAGGTTCTTGATGAAATTATTCTAGCATCTGATGTTGTTATGGTTGCTCGAGGTGATTTAGGTGTTGAAATTGGTGATGCTGCATTAGTTGGCAAGCAAAAACACATAATTTTGCGTAGCCGTCAATTAAACCGTGTTGTAATAACAGCAACACAAATGATGGAAACAATGATAGAAAACCCAATGCCGACACGTGCTGAAGTTATGGATGTTGCAAACGCAGTACTTGATGGTACTGATGCTGTAATGCTTAGTGCTGAAACAGCTGCAGGTAAATACCCTGTTGAAACAGTAAAAGCGATGGCATCTGTATGTATCGGTGCAGAAGAGCATCGTTCAGTAAATATTTCAAAACACCGTAATGAACTTACTTTTACTGAAATTTCAGAAACAATTGCGATGTCAGCAATGTATGCTGCAAACCACTTGGAAGGTGTTAAAGCGATTATATCACTTACAGAATCTGGACATACAAGTAAAATAATGTCTCGCATCACCTCTGGCTTACCTATTTATTCTTTGTCTCGTCATCAGAAAACATTAAATAAAACAGCTATCTATCGTGGTGTTTACCCTGTTGAATTTGACTCGACTACTTTTTCAGACGAAGAGTTAACAAATGAAGTGTTGAATCAAGTATTGAATAAATCAGATTTGCAAGTGGATGATAAAGTTATCTTCACGCATGGCGATATGATGGAAACTGTTGGTGCAACCAATACATTAAAAGTATTAACAGTAACTAAAAAACATTTAAGTTAAGCGATAACTTTTAACTTTAAAAGGTAGCTATTTAGCTACCTTTTTTTATACTTAAAATAACTTCAAGCAGACGATGACGTTTGCTGAAATTTTTCATAATGTAACATTTACTTTATCTATCAAATAAGTGGTATATGACTATAAAAAGAATAGCGGTTTTAACAAGTGGCGGCGATGCTCCAGGCATGAATGCAGCGATTCGTGCAGTCGTTCTTGCTGCCCATCATTATAAAGTAGAAACGCTAGGTTTTTATTCTGGCTATAACGGTTTAATTGATGACAACTCTACAAACCTAAACCTTGCAAGTGTAAGTGGAATAATACAAAGAGGCGGTACTATTTTAAAGAGTGCTCGCTGCCCTGCTATGCTCACAGAACAAGGTTTAAAGGCTGCCGCAGCGACACTAATTAAAGAAAAAGTAGATGCATTAATTGTGATTGGAGGTGATGGTTCATTTAATGGCATACTTGCTTTAAAAAAGTATTGGTCAGGGCAAGTTATTGGTATTCCTGGCACCATTGATAATGATATTGATGGTACAGACTTTACCATAGGTTTTTCTACTGCTATAAATACAGGCATAGAAGGGATAGATAAAATACGTGACACCGCAGAAGCTTTCGAACGAATTTTTATTGTTGAATTAATGGGGCGACGTAGCGGGAATATAACATTTAATGTTGGTATCGCTTGCGCTGCAGAACAAATATTATCATTTGAAAGTTTTACCCAAGGTGACGAACAACAAAAACTTCTTCATTTAGCCAACGAAATAACCCTCGCACAACAAAATAGACATGCCAGTTACATTATCGTTATAGCTGAAAATCTTTGGAGAGGTGGTGCTACTGAACTTGCAAGGCAATTAAAGCAAACATCAAACATTGACTGTACTGCTTGCATACTCGGTTATATTCAAAGAGGTGGCTCACCTGTAGCTAAAGATAGAATATTAGCAACAAAGTTGGGCGTTTCTGCCGTACAGGAATTAATAGCAGGAAGTAGTAATGTCATGATTGGTGAGCGTAATAATATTTTAGTAACAGTTCCTCTTTCTCTAGCTGTACAACATAACGAAAAGGTCAGTGAAAGCTTAATATTAGCTCAAGAAAATATTCTTGCATTAACCGCACAACATTAATCAAACACAATACTCAATCAATAAACTCAATCAATAAACTCAATCAATAAAAAAGCCTACGCAACATTAGAAAATGTAGGCTTTAAAAAATATCGATTGATGTGCTGTTACTTATATACCTAGCTCTTTACACCATTTACAAGCAGCAATGAACTCTTGCTGAATAGAAGTGGCATCAAGTGAATACATATCAATTATCTGATTAATGTTCTCGCCATTACCCGTAATATATTTTGTTGTTAAATCAAGTAGTTCACCAAGTAAACCAGAATGATCAACCAATGCATTTTCAATAGGAGAAGCTAATGGCATTGTTTTAATAATTTCATTAATTGGCATACATAAAATAACTTCAATCGCACTTAACAATCCTGTAATGAAAGCAAAATCACTAATTTCTTTAAAAGCATTTTCTTTTGCTAGTGCTGTCATTAATTTTGCAGTTATCAGCGCTTGTTTAGATACTTCATCTGTCTTATCTGTTGTTAATTTAGATAGCGCGAGAATAGTCACAAATTGTTTTAACTTGTCTTCGCCTAAATAAGCTGCAGCTTGTTTCAGTGAGGTAACTTCAACTCTTGTTGACGTTGCAACGTTGTTGACCATTTTCAACAACCCAACGGTTAGATTTACATCGTGACTAATAATTGTAGCAATTTTGTCGTAATCTAAAGGTGAATGGAATGTTTCACTAATTAGATTCAACATTTGAGTTTTTATTGGTGCAAGTGTTTGCCCTTCTACAACTTCAGGCTCGTGATAAAAAAAGCCTTGGTAATAGTTAAAGCCAACTTCTGCTAAAGCTTGTACTTGAAAATTAGTTTCAACTTTCTCTGCAGCAAGTTTAACACTATGATTTCTTAAACGTTCAATAACTTTATGTAAGCGTTTAGGATTAACCACCTCAATATCAACTTTGATGATGTAGATATATGGAAATAAAACATCCCATTTTTCATCAAGATCATATTCAGTCAACGCAACCTTATAACCTTTACTATGATAAAACTTAACAATTTTAAGTAAACGTTCTGTCGGCGCTTTATGACCAACAAGCTCGATAATAATAGAGCTTTTGTCGAACATTAGCGGGTATTTATTAACGAGACATTTTTCAGTAAAGTTAATAAAAGCAAGTTTACCCATACTAATTGAACGAATGTCACCTTGTAAGTGATTTTGAATGATCAATTTTGAACTGGCAACATCTTGATCAATTTCAGGGAACTTGTTATCAGGGCTATCTCTAAATAAAAGTTCGTAGCCAATTGTGCCACGATTTCTATCTAATATCGCTTGTCTTGCTATATAGGTGCTATACATATATTTAAAGCTAAAATTTATTAAGTATTGTTAAGTTAAACATACCTTATTTTTCTATGATTTGGAAAGTAAATAAGTGTTAGAGCTCAATATTTTACTAAAAAAGCTTAAGCAATGAGGTTTTATACATTACACAAATATACACCTCGAAAAATGAGTTAATTATCAGTATTTCATTTCATAAATTAAAGATAAAATTCGTGAATTTATTAGTTACTGTTTATATATTTCGATCAATAAAGATCAACTGCTGGTAAATCGCATTGGTGGCCATATGAAAAAATTTATGATTTACATTACCAAAAGTATCACTGTGTTGATGATAGTTTTTATGTGTTCCTACCCCAAAATATATAAAAGGTATACCTGCACGATGAAATATCCCATGGTCACTAGCCATTAACCAATTTACCCTCTCCTGCCTTCCCGATTTTTTTAATCGAAAGCCTTTTTTTATAGGAATATCAAATGAGTTTTGTAACCTTTTCAAACCTTCTATATTAGCCTCTGATAAAAAATTATTTATGCCCCTTGATAAAAAACGAAGTTTAGTCGTTCTTTTATTACCTGAGATCATGTCTAAATTTATATTAAGTACAACATTACTCATTGTACGCTGATGGTCTTTTACAAATGCTTTGGCTCCACGTAAGTTTGACTCTTCACCATCAGTAAAAAGTAAAATAACATTATGTTTTAAAGGAGTTTTTATTAATTGTTGACCAAAAGCTAATAATGCAGAAGTACCTGATGCATTATCGTCAGCACCGTTATAAACCTTATTCCCTTTTTTTCCTATATGATCAAAATGAGCAGTTAATACGATGAAACTTTCAATGTTGCCACTACCAGGGATCATAGCAATAATGTTATGTCCTTCAATTTCATTGAAATGATTTTTGATTATAAATTTTTGTTGGTATTCATTATTTAGTGGCTGTATTGATGAACTTACTAATTGACTAATTATATATTTTTGCGCCAGTATATTGCCTTCACTTGCAATTTTACGACCGCCTAGATCGTTTGATGACAAGTATGACAAATGCTCTAACAGTGGCTCTTTATTAATAACATAGTTAAGTGCACCTATTTGAATAGCTTGAGAATAAGAGCTGATAAACAAATAGATGCAAACACTAAAAATGGATATCTTCTTAATGTGAATCTTCCTGACTTTTTAAAAAATCTAATTTTGCTAAGTACCTTACATCAATACTATTTATTCTATTATAAGAAATAGCTCTAGCAATTGCATTTTGTGCTTTGTTATTTTCATTCAAAGCATAGTAAACTTTTGCTAAACCAAAATAAAATTCATGAGCTTGGTTATTTAGCTTTATAGCTTTACGATAATTAACTAACGCTTGTTCATAATTAGCGACATAAAATGCCTCATCAGCAAGTAAAGCATAATAGTATGGATTACTTTCTCGTTTGGTTTTCAATATTTTTCGTATGTTTGCTAATTCTTTACTATCATTTTTATTATGAAGTAAAAGCGCTAAGTTTGACATCGCAGTAAGGTTTTCAGGGTTGATCTTTATTGCATGACGGTAACTCTGTTTAGCCAACAATACATGACCTACCCTTTTGTATAATATGCCCAAGTTTGCCCAAGCAGAACTAAAATTCGGTTCTGTTATTATAGCTGCTTTTAAGTAAGCATAAGCTTTAGTATATTCCTTCTCAATTAGTGCTTGTGATCCTTTATTACTATAAAACATTGATAGTATTTCAGACTGGCTAATAATAGTTTTAGGAAATGATTTTTTATTAACAAAAGGATCAAAATCAATAGTCAGTATTTCGCTGCCAAAGACAATATGGGTACTTGGAGTTTTTGGTTTAGTAATAACCAAGTTAACATGCCCTGTTAGCATATTGTATGAACCGTTTCTTACCCAATATTCAGGGATACTTATATTTTGAAAATCAACATCTAGATTTGCTTCTTTTGCTAATGCATAAGCTAAAATAGTTAATGATAAACAATTAGCCTGTTTGCTATGGTATGCCTCAATGGCACTAATATTAGCCGTAGCGTTATATGCTAGTTCAACATTGGTTTGGTAAAATATATGTTTGAGTAACTTCATTGAACGCTTTTGTATATCACGTTCCGTCATTAACTTTTCTTTCACCATTAAACGCATATGATCGTCTAATGCAAAAATTTCTTCTTGTGTTTCTATTTTTACATCTTGGTAGTTATGAAAATACTCATCTAAATATATGCTTTCATCAATCATAACTGCTTTATGATTGATATTATTAATGTTTTGACATGCAGTTAATAACAAAGTAAAAACTAATAAAAAACTTAGTTTACAGTGCTTATTTTGAAAAACATTCATAAAACCTCCAAGAAATAGCTCACTAAGAATGTACATAAAATATACAGACACTTTAAAGATATACTAAGAATTTCGTATTTGTTATTTAATTGTTGGATATTAATAATTAGTTACAATTATATTATTACAAATAGGGTTTATAAAATTTGAGTGTGTGATTGAAATGGTTTGTTTATTGGCATTTAAATGGTGCTGTTGATAAAGCCAATGATAAAGGAATATCTTGATAGTGATTCGCACGAAGACTATGAATAAACTTTAGGGTTTTAAAAGCATCAAACCAAACAACTAATTGTTTATCAAATTGCTTTTTACTATTACATTTTTGTTTGTCAACAAAGCTTTCAAAACCAATTTCAATCAACGATGGGCTAATAATAGTTGGTAACTGCTGAAACCAAGAAGTTAAGTCATTTCTATAGTCCCATAAGTTTGAAAAGGAGTTTAACGTTGATTTTAACAAAGTGAATAAATCAGGATGATAGTAACAATAATCCTGATTATTCTTTTGTAAATCAAGTATTTTTTGTACCGCGGGCCCTGTACCAAAAGGAACTCTCTGAGAAGTTCTCGCTTCAAGTTTTATTATCACATTTTCAATAAATTCAACATTACCTAGCTTTGCCAACTTGTTTAATAAATAAAAATCCTCTCCTGCGCTTCTCTTAGGAAAACCACGAGCTTGAGCATAAACTTCCGCAGTAAAAGCGAGCGTACTTCCAATAGTAAAAAAAGCATACGGTGAATTAGCATAATGTAAACCCGCAACATAATAACGAAGCGCTGTCTCATAAAGGAAGTTAGCTTGATGAACACTTTCGTTTTCGCTACTGTGCATAAAATTAAAACAGCAAACGGCAGTTTTTTTATTTCTTGATAGTAAGGCATTAAAATAGTCATCAGGTAAATATGCATCTGCATCACTTGAGCAAATCCATTGTTGCTTGACTTTATTAATTGAGATTAAATAGGCACTAAGATCTGACCCTATTTTACGTGCAAGACCAACTCCCTGTTCTTTATCTATCCCTTGCGTAAAACGATCAACCACTAATAACCATGCTTGATTATCATCTACTTTCACTAGTGTTAAATTATCATGCTTCCAACTAACAGTTCCGCATGATATAGAATAATTGTGTAACTCTTGTTGTTTATTGTAGTTCTGAGAAAGCATGTTTTCAGAGTGTGCAACTAAACTATCAGGAGATACTTCAATTAAAAATTCATCGAGAGATTCAACAATAGGTTCGTTAATAACAACAACCATGAGAACAGGAGTTTTTGAAAGTGAAGAAGCTAAAAAGCGCTCAATAAAAGCGCTTGTTTCGTTATAAGCTGGAATTACAACTACATTACTTGCCGAAAAGTCATCGGGTAAAAGCGATTCGAATTGCATTAAAACGTCGACTTCACTTTCAGCGTAACGGCTAAAATATTGGTTAAATGCTTTTGACATAAATTAAGTTATTAATTGTTTAAGGCTAAACAATTAATGTAAAGCGGCTCTAAAAGGTAGTTTTGCACATATCTCTGCTTCCAACGTTAGCACTTCTTCTAAACGTTCATCTACTTCTGCCTTATCAAAATACTCATAGGCAAGTTCAATAAATAGATTCTTATGCTTTTCTTCAGATTTAGCAATAGCGTCATATAGCACTTTATCTTTACCTTCTGGTAATGCTTCTGCAATAAGAGAAAATCGCTCATAACCTCTCGCTTCAATGACACCAGCAACTATTAATCGGTCCATAAAAAATACTTCTGTGCCATTACGAAATGCTTTACGAATTTGGTTAATATAAGGGTCTTTTGTGTCTGCGCCAAGCTGAATACCGCGAGCATTAATTAATTTTAAGACTTGTTTAAAATGAATAAGTTCTTCGATTGCTAAGTCGGCCATAGCTTTGACCATATTTTTTCTATCTGGATAATGAGAAATCATAGACATTGCCATACCTGACGCTTTTTTTTCTGCGGTCGCGTGGTCTAGTAAAAAGGCATTAAAATCAGAAAGTGCAACTTGTGCCCATTCTTTTGGAGTATGATATTTAAGTTCAAACATAAAAATACTTATTTGTTTATTTACGGTGGGAAATTGCCCGCTATTTTATAGGAAAATAACGGGCGAACAAACATAAATATTTACTTGTTTGTTATACTTGTTTTATAAATGTCCTTGCCTGTATTTTTTAACTTGTAGGCTTGCTAAGACAAGAAGTAATAGCCAATACATGCTGCCACTGCTAGATTGTTCTGGGTCCGTTTCTTTTGCAACTTCAGAATTGGGTACTAAAGCAATTCCACCGGGATCGTCAATAATACCATTCACAAGTCCATCTGCATCATTTGCCCCACCATCTTCAATCAACAAACGTACGCATTGATGCCCAGCAGTTAAACCAGATTGGTACAACTCGCTTTGTGGTGGAGGACATACATCGTTATCAGCTTGGCTAGATGCTAAACTGTTTTTACTGTTTTCAACAAAATTCTGCCAACCATTATCACTATTAAATTTACGGTAAAGTGAGTTATTAGGTATACCGTCATTTAAAGGAATAACAACAAAGACTGATGAACCAAATGGGTTGATATCATGAATCTCAAAATCAAAATAATCACTTCTATGGTCATAATCATCTGTTACAACTAAACCAGTCGCATCCATTTCTGTTTGCGTCATTTGCACGCCATCGGAAAATTGTTGCAAGGCATATTTACCTAGGCGTAATCTTAAACCTGGCTCAGTTTCCATTAACTTAGTTTGACCTGCATTTACATGTAAAGGTTGTAAATAGGCAATATTGTTGTTATCAAGAAATGCTGGAACGCCATCGTTATCATCATCTGCATAACCTTCAACATTATCGGCAATACCATCACCATCAGTATCAGTGCCATCAAGTCGTGCAAGTGTGTCATTAACAGGGATACTCAGCCTATTTGTATGTGATAGTTCACCGGTACCATTGTCAGTAACATTCACTTCCACGGTAATTAAACCTTGTATGTCATCAGGTAAATCAAAGCTATCTGGTTGTAAATAGACAGTTAATTGATTGGCACTGATTTCTGCATTTATATAATCAGGCAATACCCAATTAATAATATGTAAGTCTTCAGGATTTGCATCATTAACTTCCAATTTTATGCTGACTTCACCTTGATTTTTACTGATGCTAGACACAGCAATATTTTGCTGACTCATTCGAAGATCAGCTTTAGGCGCTATATTACTTTCTGTAATCACAATAGTATGAGAATTTTGCACACCTGCATTTATTTCGCTGCCAAAACTTATAATAATTTCTTCATCACTCTCGGCTTGAAAATCATTATTAATCAATATATCAATAAAACCTGATGTCCCTTCTTCGATCACAATTTTGTTATCCGCTAATGTATAATCAAGAGCATCAGCATTACCCGAAATAGCAAAAGGTAATTCAAAGGGATAATAAGGAGCTTCGCCTGATAAAACGACCTCTACCCTACCAGTTATACCTTCTCCTAATGTTTGCATTGCACTAAAATTAACTAATGGATAAACATTAAGTACTTGCTGTATTGTTGAAACATTACCTGCTTCATCAACTGCTCGCCAAGTGATATTGTATAAACCTGAAATAATATGTTTTTCACCCTGTTCGAAACCAACAGGTGTTAATGAACAACAATTTGCTCCATCACGTCCATCTTCAACAAATACAGCTGTTAGCTCTACTAATTGTTCTCGAGTAAGCGCTGTAAATGTATGATCAGCATTAAGGTGTACCGATTGAGGTACTGTAATTACCGGCGCATAATCATCAATTAACGGGTTAGTATTATTCCGCTCTTCATCTACGTTTATTGTGCCATCAGAATCTGTATCAACTAATGCGTCAGTAGCATTAAAAGGATCAAATCCATATTGAAGTTCAAATACGTCACTCATACCGTCATTGTCATCATCCGGATCTGCATTATTACCTAAACCATCAGCATCAAAATCGAGTGATTCTGTTGCATCTAGCGGTAGCGCGTCAATATAATCAAGTACACCGTCATTATCGTCGTCAATATCGTGAACGTTACCAATACCATCTCCGTCTGTATCTACACTCTCGATAAAATCAAGCGGAAAAGCATCATCAATATCAAGCACTCCATCATTATCATCGTCACTGTCCGCATTATTACCTATTCCATCATTATCACTATCAAGTGATTCATTAGGGTCTAGTGGGAATAAATCAACATTGTCGAGTACACCATCTCCGTCATCATCAGTATCAAGCGAATCTCCTATGCCATCACCATCTGTATCTAGGGCTTCACCTGGATCTAGCGGAAAGAGATCATCTACGTCCAAGATATTATCATTATCATCATCGGCATCAGCATTATCTCCAATACCATCACCATCTGAATCTACCCATTCAGTGGCATCTAATGGATATAAATCATTACCGTCTAAATAAGTATCACCATCATCATCGGTATCTGCATTATTCCCGATACCGTCACCATCCGTATCAACACTTTCAAAGGAATCTAATGGAAAGTCATCAATAAGATCGACAAAGCCGTCGTTATCATCATCACTGTCATTATTGTTACCAATAAGATCGCCATCTGTATCAATGGTTTCTAGACTATCAAGTGGAAATGCATCGAGGGAATCAATAATTCCATCACCATCGTCATCTGTATCTTCATTGTTACCCGTTAAATCTCCATCAGTATCAAGATACTCATTTACATCTAATGGAAAATCATCTGAACCATCAACAAACCCGTCATTATCGTCATCCGCATCGGTGTTATTACCTACACCATCTGCATCTGTATCAAAACTTTCCGCAGAATTTAAAGGAAATAAATCTATATTATCGTCAACACCATCACCATCATCATCGGTATCATAAATATTGGCAATACCATCATTATCGGTATCCGTAGTTGCAGCAGGATCTTTCGGTTCAGCATCTAAAGCGTTCGCAACACCGTCACCATCTATATCAGGATCGCTATTATCACCTATAAAATCACCATCTGTATCTTCCCATTCAGTTGCATCAAATGGAAAAAGATCACTCGTATCCGGTATACCATCTCCAACACCTGTAACATCGTGAGTGTCGTCATCGAGATCCGTATTATCAGCGATACCATCACCGTCTGTATCTGTAGTTTCTAAAGGTAAAATTGAGTTTGCAGCAGTTTCCTCTGTATCTAACAAACCGTCATTATCATCATCAGTGTCAGCGGTATTACCTATACCATCACCATCGGTATCAAGGTATTCACTTGCATCTAAAGGAAATCTATCTTCACCATCAGGGGAGCCATCACCGTCATCATCCGTATCAGAATTATTACCTGTGCCATCATTATCTGTATCAATAAATTCAGTTGCATCTAACGGGAAAGCGTCATCTAGACCATCAATTAACCCGTTGCCGTTAATGTCGTCTAACACACCGTCGTTATCGTCGTCAGAATCTGAATTATTACCTACACCATCACTGTCAGTATCTACAGATTCTGTGGCATCAAGCGGAAAAGGATCACTACTGTCTAAAACGCTATCTTCGTCATCATCAGTGTCAGCGTTATTACCTATACCATCACCATCGGTATCTGTATGTTCAGTTGAATCAAAAGGGAAAGTATCATTAACATTTAGGTGACCGTCATCATCAATATCTGTATCACTATTATCACCAATTCCGTCATTATCAGTATCTACTGTTTCATTGGCATCCAAAGGAAAGTCATCATCTACATCAAGAACACCATCTCCAACGCCTGTTCCGTCATGTGTATCATCATCGGTATCTGTATTGTCACCTATCGAGTCACCATCGGTATCAAACCATTCTGTTGGATCGCTTGAAAAGATATCTATACCATTAGCATAACCATCTCCATCACTGTCATTATCCGAATTATCACCAAGACCATCATTATCGGTATCGAGTGCTTCTGATGCATCAAGAGGGAAAGCATCATCAACATCTAAAATAGTATCGCCATCATCATCCGTATCAGTATTATTACCGATACCATCTAGGTCTGTATCAAGTTGCTCAGATGAATCTAGGGGAAAGGCATCATATAGGTCAATTGTGCCATCGCCATCATCATCTGTATCAGCATTATTACCAATAGTATCGCTGTCGGTATCATCCCATTCGGCAGGATTAAGAGGATAAACATCTACAACATCTACTACCCCGTCTCCGTCATCATCAAGATCAACTGTATTACAGAGGGTATCTCCGTCGGTGTTTAACCATTCAAAAGAATTTTCGATAGCGGGGTCATAAAAATCAATAACGGCATCACCGTCAATATTATTGTCGGAGTCATCGGGAACACCGTCTCCATCATCATCAAGGTCTTCGTTATTACCTACCCCATCCAGATCGGTGTCATACCATTCTGTAGCATCTTCAGGAAATAAGTCATAAGCACCGCCAATAATTACGGTATCGTCATAACCGTCGCCGTCGGCATCAAGAAGTGGTGTAGGTATAATACATTGTGTTACTGCAGCGTGAGCAGATGAGTTTATTATAACCGCGGAAATAATTACAAAAGCGATTGAACAAATTTTTAATGGCATAATCTTTCCCACCAATGTCGATATATTTATAGCTTGCCATTGCAAGCCATTACATCATGTAAGTAATAAAACACAGCTAAATTGCCTTCTAGCGTTATTCATTACATCTTTAAATATTAATCAAATTCTAATAAAAAGCCTATAAATCGACTCTACTATTAATAATGAACTCGTTTATCGGTCTAAACCACGACCAAAGCGATAACTAATTCCAACATATGCAGATGTTATTGCGCCGAATTCAGAAAAATTTGGCTGATATTTTAGGCCTACATTAATGGATGTATTTCGATTCAGTTTATAATAGGCTCCAACGCCTAAAATGGGATTTATGTCACTTTCTTCTGAAAAGTATCGAACTTCTTCTTCTAAACCTGCAGTCTCTGGCCAAGTAAATTTATTCTCAGTCAACCCAAAAGAAGCACCAATTTTATATTCTATGGTTAGGTTTTTAAAAAAGGAGTTATAACTTTGAACTTTATGTCGATAGCTTACAAGCGCATCAACTGTTGCAGTTTTAAAAAACAACTCATCGTTGTTCCACTCTACTTTTACTTTATCTAGGCTGCTATACCCAACAGTCCAATATATATTTCCACCTTTGGTAAAAGTATCTGCTAATGCAAAACTATATCCTTGGGTTTTATCCTTGCTTCCCTTATGAAAGTCACCTGAGACTTCTAGCGCATTGGCATTAAATGAAAAAATATTGGCGGCAATAAGAATGCCACTCACGGCAAAGACATTCCGCATTCTATTTAAATGATGACTTGTCATATTTCTTTGAGTATTAGTTTTTTGCAACGCTAGTTTATGTTGCTCACTGTTATATTGATTATTTTCCACAATTGATACCACCATCAAAAATTTGACTGTTTACACATTTATTTAAAAATGCATAATCGATTCTACAAACATGCAATTTTTAAACCATAATATATTAAGCAAATTATAGCGAAAATTATGCTACTGTTATTCTTTAGTAATAGCTATTTGAGCGATAAGTTGTCTATGTTTAGAGTCATTAATAATATTATTGATCGATGCTTTTTCACCATAACATTTATTTTAGGTGTTCAATTACCCGCTTTTATCATTCAATATAAACATCGGCTTTCTGGACACTTAGCAGAAGCAAAATCACACTTGGTTCAATTTCAAACTATTGCGGATCAACACTATCAGGGCGACTTATCAGCCATGGTAATGAAATATCAAACCAATTCAGAGCCATCAATTGTTAATACAGCCGATCTGATTACCCAGTTAATATCAAGAGTTGATTACTTACAGTTACAACTTAATGCTTTATTTAATGATGTATACACAGAACAAATTATTAATTTTATACTCAACGCTGACAGAACAATTATGAGAGATACACTCATTGATTTTTCACTTACGATCCCACTCGAATTAAACGCACTAGGCACCGGGGCAATAATCGCAATTGTAAGTTTATTAATAAAAGAGATATTTAACGCTTTCATTATCTTAATCAGAAAAAAGTTATGGCCGGAACTTAATTCAAATAAATTATGATATAGACCTAGAGGAAACTCAGGCAATAAAAAAGGCTGCCGTAGCAACCTTCAATAAAATATATTCTCAGTATATTTAAATACCAAAAATAATATTATAACTTTGTATTAATTAGCCGTTACCGTTTTCAACGCGACTTTTTAATTTTTGTCCCGGACGGAAAGTAACAACTTTACGGGCAGAAATTGGAATATCTTCACCTGTTTTAGGGTTACGGCCTGGGCGTTCGCTTTTCACACGAAGATCGAAGTTACCAAAACCAGAAAGCTTTACTTGTTCGCCACTTTCCAAAGTTTCACGTATTTCTTCGAAAAAAACCTCTACCATATCCTTCGCGTCGCGTTTGCTCAGCCCAACTTTCTCAAATAAATGTTCTGCTACTTCTGCTTTCGTAAGCGCCATTACCTAATTCCTCAGTGATGCATTTAGCTCAGTTTCTAATGTGTCAACGACACGTTCAACGACTTCATTAATATCTTTTTCTTCAAGGGTTTTATCACAATCCTGTAAAGTCATCGCTATCGCTAAGCTCTTAAACCCTTCATCGATACCATTTCCTCGGTATACGTCAAACAAGTTTAGATCAACTAAATAATTTCCGCCAACCTTTTCAATAAGTTGTAAGACATTTTTTGCATTTATTTTCTCTTCTACTATCACTGCTATGTCACGTCTATTAGCCGGAAAGCGAGATATATCACCAGCTTCAGGGATTTTTCGTGTTGAAATTTCAGACAATAATAGTTCAAAAATAAATGTTCGACCATTTAAGCCTAATTTTCTTTCTAATTCAGGATGTAAGGTACCAACATGTCCAACTAACACACCATTTTTATGTATCGCGGCTGTTTGTCCTGGGTGAAGTGCTGCTATTTCATCTTTTGAAAATTCATATAACGATGTATCTGAAGTCAAGCCTAGTAAGGCTTCAACGTCTGATTTTACATCGAAAAAATCAGTTGCTGACTTTTCCATATCCCAGTGTTCTTCGTTGCGCTGTCCTGTTACTACACCTGCAAACATTTGTTCTTGGCGAACACCATTCTCTGCGGCTTCGTCAGGCACAAAACGTAAACCTGTTTCGAATAAACGGATACGTGATTGCTGACGATTTTGGTTATAAATAACCGACTGCAATAAACCTGTCCACATACTTAAACGCATTTCAGACATTTCTGATGAAATAGGATGCGGTAATGTCATAACGGCTTTTTCTGGGTGAATTAGCGTTTGAACTTTCGGGTCAACAAAACTGTAAGTGATCGCTTCTTGATACCCGCGATTAACCATAACGTTACGGAAGTGTTTTAACGGAATAAATTTTTCTTTTTGTTCACGCATCGCCAATGTAGCTTTTGGTGAAACATTCGGAATATTGTTATAGCCAAATATTCTCGCAACTTCTTCAATAAGATCAACTTCAACTTTAATATCAAAACGGTAGGCAGGTACTACAACTGTCCAAACCCTTTCCGATGCAGAGTTTTCAAAGTTAACATCAAAACCTAAACGCGTTAGGATTTCATTAACCGTATCATCCTTAATATGATGACCAATTCGCCCATCAAGTTTTTCTCTACGTAATGTTATCGTTTTTTCTTTTGGTAAATCATCAGCACTTAAGGCTTCTACGATAGGGCCTGCTTCACCGCCAACAATCTCAAGTAATAAAGTCGTTGCACGTTCCATAGCGTTTCGCTGTAACTCTGGATCAACACCTCGTTCATAACGATGTGATGAATCAGTATGTAAACCATATTGGCGTGCTTTACCCAAAATAGCTAACGGTGCAAAAAATGCGCTTTCTAAGAAAATATCAGTAGATTTTTCTTCTTCATCAGATTTAACACCAGATTCTTTTCCGCCAAAGATACCCGCCATTGCTAATGCTTTGTTTTCATCAGCTATAACTAAGGTTTCTGTTGAAAGCGTCACTTCATTACCGTCAAGTAATACCAACTTTTCACCTGATGTTGCATAGCGAACATTAATGTTGCCATCTAACTTTGATAAATCAAAAGCATGCATTGGATGTCCTTGCTCAAGTAACACGTAGTTTGTTACATCAACTACAGGGTCAATTGAACGAGTGCCACAACGACGCAGTTTTTCTACCATCCATAAAGGTGATTGTGCAGTTACATCTATGTTTTTAATGACTCGACCTAAATAACGAGGACAAGCTTGAGGTGCTGATAACGTAATTTCACGAACGTCATCAATTGTAGGAACTACTGCAGCGATTTCTGGTTCAGTGATGTTTACACTATTTAATACACCAACTTCTCGTGCTAATCCCTTTAGGCCTAAACAATCACCACGGTTAGCCGTTAAATCAACATCTATGGTAACGTCATTTAAATCTAAGTATTCCCTTACACATAAGCCTATTGGAGCATCTTGCGCAAGTTCCATGATCCCTTCAGAACTATCCGACAAACCAATTTCTGATTCACTACACAACATGCCATGCGAAGGAACACCACGTAATTTAGCTTTTTTAATTTTAAAATCGCCAGGTAACACAGCGCCAACTGTTGCAACTGCTACTTTAAGTCCTAAACGACAGTTTTTTGCACCACAAACAATGTCGACTAATTCGCCATCATTGAATTCACTGCCTAAATTTATTTTTGTTACTTGTAATTTATCCGCATCAGGGTGTGGTCCACATTCGACCACTTCGCCAATTAATACGCCAGTAAATTTACCAGCAACAGGTTCTACAGCATCAACTTCTAGGCCAGCCATAGTAATTTGATGAGACAACTCATCTGAAGATATAGCAGGATTAACCCACTCACGTAACCACGATTCACTAAATTTCATTATGAGTTTCCTACTTGAACTGTTTTAAAAAGCGAAGATCATTTTCGAAGAATGAACGTAAATCATTTACGCCATAGCGCAACATTGTTAAACGTTCAACGCCCATACCAAAAGCAAAACCGGTATAAACTTCAGGATCAATGCCTACTGATTTCAAAACGTTAGGATGGACCATGCCACAACCTAAAACTTCTAACCATTTACCATTTTTGCCCATAATATCAACTTCTGCAGAAGGTTCTGTAAATGGGAAATATGAAGGGCGGAAACGAATTTCAACTTCTTCTTCAAAAAAGTGATGTAAAAAGTCATGTAAAATGCCTTTAAGATGAGTAAAGCTAACATCTTTGTCGACCATCAAACCTTCAACTTGGTGAAACATTGGCGTGTGTGTTTGATCGTAATCATTACGATAAACCTTGCCCGGAGAGATAATACGTAATGGCGGTTGTTCTTTTTCCATGGTGCGAATTTGCACACCTGAAGTTTGCGTACGTAATACTAACTTAGGGTTAAAGTAAAAAGTATCATGATCTTGACGTGCTGGATGATGTTCAGGAATATTCAATGCATCGAAGTTATGAAAGTCATCTTCTACCTCTGGCCCCTCTTTTACTTCGAAACCTAAATCACCGAAAAAACTTTCAATACGTTCAATTGCACGAGTTACCGGATGCAGTCCACCTAAATCATTACTTCGTCCTGGTAAAGTAACATCAATAGATTCAGCAGCTAACTGTTTTGATATAACTTCTGCACGTAATAATTCACCACGTTCAGTTAATAATTTTTGTACTTGCTGTTTAGCAATATTGATCACTTGCCCTGCTTTAGGTTTCTCTTCTTTAGGTAATTTACTTAAACCTTTCATTTGCTCAGTGAACAAACCTTTTTTACCTAAAAAGTTAACGCGAACTTGATCAAGTTCTACTGGATCAGTTGCTGCAGCAATTGCTTGTTCTGCTTGCAATATAATGTCGTCTAAATTCATGAGTTCCTCTAAAGCGGCTCTAAACCCTTTCAGTTAATTTGAAGGTTTTGGCTAGACTGATTGTATTAATATAATTGGCAGTGATTTTACACAATAATCAATTGATTATGTAGTGAAAATAGTTCTTTTACTGAAAAAATAACATTTCCAGAAATAACATAGCAAAAAGGCTTTTATTTGAATAAAAGCCTTTTTGATTATTTATACAGATATTAAAGTATTTTGTTATAAATTATAGCCTGATTCATCATGTTCAATGAGATCAAGTCCCGTAATTTCTTGTTCTTTATCAACCCTTAAGCCACTTGTCATTAAAGCAACAAGTTTAAATAATAAATAAGACACGATTGCGGTATAAGCGATAACAGCACCTATGCCAACTAATTGCACACTCACTTGACCTAGCATTGTAGTGATACCTTCAGCATAACCGTAACCACTAAAAACGCCTAGTTCCGTTGATGAAAAAACACCGGCAAGCAAAGTACCCAAAATACCGCCAACACCATGCACTGGAAATACATCTAAACAGTCATCAATTTTTAATTTTTGCTTAATATATACCGTCGCGTAAAAACAAATAAATCCAGCAGAAATACCAATAATTAACGCTCCACCCGGCCCTACGAAACCTGATGCTGGAGTAATAGTACCTAAACCAGCGACCATACCAGTAACAGCACCTAACACACTCGCTTTACCAAATTTTTTCCATTCGATAGCAGCCCATGTTAATGCACCTGCTGATGCAGATAAATGCGTCACTAACATTGCCATGGCTGCATCGCCATTAGCCGCTAAAGCACTACCGCCATTAAAACCAAACCATCCAACCCAAAGTAAACCTGCACCAGTAACTGTCATCGTTAAATTATGTGGCAACATAGGTGTTCTAGGAAAACCATAACGAGGTCCTAATACAACCGCAGCAACCAAAGCTGCAACACCACAAGTAATATGAACGACAATTCCACCTGCAAAATCATAAACACCCATTTGACCTAACCAACCACCGCCCCATACCCAATGAGTTACTGGCGAATAAACAACTAACAACCATAAACCACTAAAAATTAATACCGCTGAAAACTTCATACGTTCAGCATATGCGCCAATAATAAGTGCAGGTGTAATTACAGCAAAGGTCATCTGGAATAAAGCAAATAAGCTTTCAGGAATATCTCCAACAAGTGTTTCTTTAGTAATGCCAACCATAAGCACTTTACTAAAATCACCAATCCACGCATTGCCTTCGCCAAACGCTAAACTGTAACCAACAATAAACCAGAGGATTGATGATAGAGCAGCAATTGAAAAACACTGCATAAGAATAGAAAGAATATTTTTACGTCTAACTAAGCCACCATAAAACAAGGCTAAACCAGGTAACGTCATCATTAAAACTAGCGCGGTGGAAGTTAAGATCCATGCGGTATTAGCCCCATTCAACGCTTCAGGATTTGCGAAGCTAGGAAACGATAAACCAGCAAACATTATGGCAATAAACGTAAATATCTTTTTCATTACAGTTCTCGATTGTAAATGCTTAAATTGCTTCATTATCTAATTCACCTGTTCTTATTCTGACAATAGTTTCGATGTTGGTAACAAATATTTTTCCATCACCAATTTTTCCTGTTTGAGCAGTTTCGAGAATGGTTTCAATAACACGATCGACTACTTCATTTTGAACAGCGAGCTCAACTTTCAATTTTGGTAAAAAATCAACTGAGTATTCTGCACCACGATAAAGTTCGGTATGACCTTTTTGACGACCAAAGCCTTTAACTTCAGTCAATGTCATACCTTCTATCCCTATTTCACTGAGTGCATTTCTTACATCATCCATTTTATAGGGTTTGATTATTGCGGTTATCAATTTCATTTGTTCACCTTTAGTGCGTTCTTTTCAAATATTTTATTATATGACCTACCTTAAGCACCATTTATGCCCAAAAAACTAAAGTATTTAAAAACAGTAAGTTAATTGATTTTTAACATGTAAGCAGTGCAGAGGCGCACCAATTAGATGCAAAAAGCACAAATTAGAATCCCCATTAAGGTGCAGGCAATTGTAAAATGTAGATTATTGGGCGTTTTTTGAGAAACTAGACTAAAAATAAAGAAATGAAATAAAGTGAGGCAATAGACGTATATAATCTGTCCAAAAAAATAATCTAGTATTCATCCAATAAAGAACAAAAAAAAACTCTGCAATGCAGAGCTTTAATGTGTGAAGGTGATGGGGGCACTAATCAACCAATTGATATTGTTCACGTAAAATATCTATAATTTCTGCTTTTGGATTAGCTGACAATACAATTTTTTCGCCAGTAATTTTCTCAGCTATTGCTGTATATGTTTTTGAAACATCCATCAATACTGATTCTGGTAATACATTATCACGTGCTAAAGCTTCACGTTCAGCCATACGGTCTTTATTTAATAAAATATCCGCATCATCAAAGTGAGCTAATAATAGTTGACGAAAACCTTCTTTAGAGTTTTCAACCACTTTTCCACCACGATATTGTTCACCATCCCATATACGTGAAGAATCAGGCGTACCTACTTCATCCATATATATAAGTTTGTTGTTGCCTTCTTTGTCTTTTACGTAGCCAAATTCAAATTTCGTATCAACAAAAATTTGGTCAACTTTTGCCAATGAATCAGAAATAACATCGAAGCCTTCCGTTAATAACTTCTCGTATAAGGTAATATCTTCAAGTGATTTGAAGTTAAATGCTTCAAAATTATTTTCAATATTTTTACGCGTAATATTCACATCATCAACAGCAGGAACACCTGGTATACCTTTTAAAATACCTTTTGTTGTAGGTGTTTGTAATAATTCAGGTAACTTAGAATCTTTAGTTAAACCATCAGCGATTTCAATACCACAAAATTCACGTTCACCTTTTACATATGAGCGCCACATTGAGCCAGTAATGTATTGGCGACAAATAGCTTCAATCATCACCGGTTTTGCTTTTTGAACGATCCAAACAAACGGGTGTGGAATATCAAGAATATGACTGTCAGCTAAGCCTTGATCTTTAAAAAGCTTAAACCAATGATTAGAAATAGCATTAAGAGATGCGCCTTTACCTGGAACACCTTTCATGCCACCTTCGCCTTGCCAAATGCAATCAAAGGCAGAGATACGATCGCTGATCACCATAATAGCTAATGGAGTGTCATCAGCTACATCATAACCTTTTTCTTGAATTAACCGTTTGCTGTCCGCATTAGTTAACCAGTAGACACTGCGGACTTTACCGCTATGAACAGGTGCATCGGTGCGAATAGGTAAATCATTGTTTAACGCTAAAATTTGATCTGCAAGACTCATCTGATTAAACCTTAATTATTAAGTTAAAATTAATTGTAGCGAATAGTATTTTTGCGGGTGTTCCAAAAAAATAAAATAATATTCGGTAGAATAATTTATCGATTTATTGAAGCGAATTATTTTGCAGGTAGCTAGTTAAATTTCAAGGTAAATGCACGGAGCTTATGAATATAAGTGAGTACATTTTAACGATGAAATTAAGCTAAATAGCTCAAAAGAATCGTTTCAAAAAGAAAAGGACGCCTAATGGCGTCCTTGTCTCAAAGCTTTTTCAAATTCTATGCAGCTAAAGCAGCTTTCGCTTTTTCAACTAAGAATGTGAATGTTACTTTGTCGTATACTGCAATATCAGCTAGGATCTTACGATCGATTTCAATAGCAGCCTTTTTAAGACCATTAATGAAAACACTGTAAGATAAACCATTTATGCGAGCTGCTGCATTGATACGAGTTATCCAAAGCTGACGGAATTGACGTTTACGTTGACGACGATCGCGGTAAGCGTACTGACCTGCTTTAGTTACTGCTTGATAAGCAACACGGTAAACACGGCTACGTGCTCCGTAATAACCTTTAGCTTGCTTTAGAACTTTTTTGTGACGTGCACGTGCTTGTACACCACGTTTTACTCTAGCCATTTTATATCTCTCCTATTAACCGTGACGTAAAAGTTTTTTAACTGACTTAATGTCAGCTGCCGAAATCATGCACTTAGCGCGAAGATGACGTTTAACTTTAGTACGACGTTTAGTCAAGATATGACGAAGGCCAGCTTGTTTGAACTTGTAGCCAGAGGCTGTTTTTTTAAAGCGCTTCGCAGCACCTTTGTTAGTTTTCATTTTAGGCATGAATATTACTCCGCATTCATGTTTACGTTATTACACATAAACATTGCCATTGAAATTTAGCAACTTAGGCGAAAAACTTAACTTGTTTATTTAAGATTAAACAAAAATAAACGTTAGTTTTTACTTTCAGGCCTGAAGTTACCCGTTAAAAACAATAATGGTGAACTTATTTTTAATTTTCATAGAAATAAGTTACTTGAAATACCGGTTATTGATTATTTTTTTGGTGCTAGTACCATCACCATTTGTCTTCCTTCCGCTCTACGCGGGAAGAATTCTAGAACAGTCAACTCTTCTAAATCGTTTTTAACACGAGTTAGAAGTTGTAAACCAAGTTCTTGGTGAGCCATTTCACGACCACGGAAACGTAAAGTTACTTTAACTTTATCGCCACCCTCTAAAAAGCGCTTCAGGTTGCGTAGTTTTACCTGATAGTCGCCTTCATCTGTTCCAGGACGGAATTTAATTTCCTTAACCTGTATTTGTTTCTGATTTTTACGCTGTTCTTTTTGTTCTTTAGCTTTTTCATAGATAAACTTGCCGTAATCCATAACACGGAGTACAGGAGGTTTAGCCGTAGGGCTTATCTCAACAAGATCTACACCAGCTTCATCAGCTTGATCCATTGCTTCATCTAATGTGACGATGCCACCAGGCTCTCCGTCAAATCTAATCAAACGAACTTCATTATCAGCAATACCTGTAATTAACTCATTTAAACGATGTGCTGGCTCTTTCTGCCCGCCTCGTTGTCCACCTTTAATAGCCATGTTCCTCCAAAGAACTTTGTTCCAAGTAACTGATGTTATATTTAACTAAACAACTACTCAGATTAATAAAATATTTTTATGTATGTTATAAACGTTATTATAAGTAATTTTTACGCTAACTACGAGCGTTAACTTCTTCACTTAACTTTGAAATAAAGTCATCAACAGACATTTTTCCTAAATCTTCACCACTTCGCGTTCTAATGGCAATTTCGCCAGCTTCCATTTCTTTGTCACCAACAACTAACAAATATGGAACACGCTTCAAAGTGTGCTCGCGGATTTTAAAGCCTATCTTCTCATTTCTCAAGTCTAGTTTTACTCTAAATCCACTTTCTTTTAGTTTTTTTACAACTTTTTCACAATATTCGTCTTGTTTGCCCGTAATATTCATCACAGTTGCTTGAATTGGAGATAACCACGTAGGAAATTTACCCGTGAACTCTTCAATCAAAATTCCAATAAAACGTTCAAGTGAACCTAAAATAGCTCGATGAATCATGACAGGAATATATCTTTCGTTGTCTTCACCAACATAAGTTGCGCCTAAACGCTCTGGTAAAGCAAAATCGAGCTGAACTGTACCACATTGCCAAGCACGACCTAAACAGTCCATTAAAGTAAATTCAATCTTAGGACCATAAAATGCTCCTTCACCCGGTAAATACTCAAATTTGATGTTACTGTCGGTTAATGCTTGTGCAAGACCTGCTTCAGCTTTATCCCAAATTTCATCACTACCGATACGATTTTCTGGACGAGTAGATAATTTAACAACGACATCTTCAAAACCAAATGAACCGTATACGTCGTATACCATTTCGATACATTTTTTAACTTCATCTTGAACTTGCGATTCCATACAGAAAATGTGAGCGTCATCTTGAGTAAAGCCACGAACTCGCATTAAACCATGCAAAGAGCCCGATGGTTCATTACGATGGCAACAGCCAAATTCAGCAATACGTAGAGGTAAATCGCGGTACGATTTTAAACCTTGATTAAATATTTGTACATGACCTGGGCAGTTCATTGGTTTTATTGCGTATTCACGCTTTTCAGATTCTGTAGTAAACATGCCATCGGCATATTTTTCCCAGTGACCTGATTTTTCCCAAAGACTTCTGTCCATCATCATTGGCGCTTTAACTTCGTCGTAATCATATTCGTGTAATTTTTCACGAACAAATTTTTCTAATTCTGTATAGATAGTCCAACCATCATTGTGCCAAAACACCATGCCTGGCGCTTCTTCTTGCCAATGGAATAAATCTAAAGTTTTACCAATTTTACGGTGATCACGCTTTTCAGCTTCCGCTAAACGAACGATGTAAGCTTTAAGTTGCTTTTTATCAGCCCATGCTGTGCCGTAAATACGTTGTAACATAGGGTTGCGGTGGTCGCCGCGCCAGTAAGCACCAGCAAGTTTCATTAACTTAAAGGCAGGGCGAATGCGACGTGTGGTGGGGAGGTGTGGGCCACGACATAAGTCTACAAAAGGCCCTTGTCTATATAGCGAAATAATATCCCCTTGCGGGATAGCTTCAACAAGTTCTACTTTAAAATGTTCACCTTGACCTTTAAATAACTGAATGGCGTCATCTCTGCTCCATTCTTCACGAATAATGGGTGTATCTTGCTCTAAAATTTGGCGCATACGTTTTTCTAGTGCTTTTAGGTCATCTGGCGTAAAGGGCTTTTCACGGTAGAAGTCATAGTAAAAACCGTTTTCAATGGCAGGGCCAATTGTAATTTGAATGTTGTCAAATATTTCTTTTGCGGCTTGCGCTAAAACATGGGCTGTATCATGGCGAATAATCTCTAAACCTTCAGGTGAAGATCTTGTGATAATATCAATTGCAGCATTGTCAGGTACAGGTAAATTTAAATCTTTTTGCTCTCCATTCACTAAAATAGCAACCGCATCTTTAAATAAATTTTTTGATATCGCTTTTGCAATATCGTCCCCTGTTGATCCTTTTGAAAATTCGCGTTTTGAACCATCTTTTAATACGACTGTGATCATTTACCTGTGTATGCTTTATAAAATATATATATTAATATACCCTAAAAGCCTGA